>Ga0160421_1000027_pt1 | contig 199809 bp, 214 predicted proteins | sample TAMARWmetagpilot_FD_108195 | JGI IMG/M metagenome (GOLD analysis project Ga0160421, IMG submission 108195) | Phycosphere-associated microbial communities from TAMU algal ponds, Corpus Christi, Texas, USA - TAMU ARW-7 10/27 metagenome pilot | ecosystem: Engineered > Artificial ecosystem >...
CGGGTCTGTGGGCTCTGGCGTAAGCAGAACCATAGCCGCCAAAAACAGAGCCGCCGGCCTATCTGGAAGATTCACATTCGATGGCCGAGGAAACTGGACCAGTTCGGTCAGCAGCGGGCTGAATGTCACTGTGTCCTCACAGGGGGTAGATTTCGACAACATAATGGGAGGGCACGTCCGACCCTCCATTCAGCATCACGAGACGCTCGGCCCTCCGGTTATGGCCCCATGGCGTCCAAGATTCTCACTCAGGGGGCTTTTTCGCTCATCGACGGCAATCCCAGATGGCATGACCCGCATCCAAGGGACTGGTGCGCAGTTTGCAAGCCAGCGCCGACTCACAAGGCATTTTGGTAGCCATGGAGCTGATTTCGGAGCTAGGACAGCGGCACAATACCAACGCCAAGCAGACAGATTCCTGACCGGGACAAGGGATAGTAACACACTAGAAAGAACCAGACCGAATGGCGATGTGGTCAGATTCAACACCAGGACAAACGAATATGGAGTTGTCTCCAGATCGGGAATAATTAGAACATATTATAGGCCTGATCCATCTATCCACGGTCATCAAACAAATATGGGCTATTTCCTCTATGGGCGATGAAGCAATGAATATCTGTCCCGTGTGTGGTTATGCCGGTCTTGAAGAACCTTCGCACGATAGCTTTGGCTACGGATCACAAGACATCTGTCCTAGTTGTGGAACTCAGTTTGGGTATCACGATGCCACTACACCCCACGAGGTCTTGCGCAAGAGTTGGATCGAAGGCGGTTGCATTTGGTGGTCGCAGAGTGATGAAAGGCCTAACGACTGGAATCCAGAGTTTCAGCTTTCTAGAGTTGGTTAGAAAGCAACATTGCAGTTTTGGATGGTGGAACGGCGTTGTTTTCTCTGCGCTTTTTGGCCGACCGTTGACCACGGGGCTGGCGGGTGCTTAATGAGCTATGATGGCGAGAACCGCCCACTCTCGGTCACCCATGGCGGGGCTGTCACCACCTATACCTATGGCACCGAGGTCACCTATCTGCACCACGATCACCTGGTAGAGGCAACTCGGCTATAACTCAGCACCGTCCCAACGAATTAAGCCAGCCTCAGCCAGAGCCGTCCTTTCTTCCTCTGCTTTTGTGGGGCCTTCAGCCCTTCGCGCCGCCAGATACGCTCGGCCCGCTTGTGGTTCACATGCCAACCAGCGTTGTTCAGCAACCCCGTCACCATGCGGTCGCCATAAAGCCCATATTGATCGGCCAGCTTGATGATGTCGTCGTTCAGACGGTCTTCATCGGCCGGGCCTTGCGGCACATTGCGCTGCGTTGAGCGATTCTGACCGAGCGTGCGGCAGGCACGGCGCTCGCCGTCTATTGAGCTCGAACCAATGGCGCCTCAATGGACTTGCCGCCCAGTTCCTGCCGCACATGGTCGATGCATCTACGACGGCGCGAAGGATGAGACCATTTTCCGCCATTGGTCCGGGGACAACGGTCGACTGAAGTTTCCCTTTGCGGCTTCGGTGAGAATGAGCTTATCCAGCGTCAGGTCAGATACCGCGCACCGCAGCCGCTGGTTCTCTTTCTTCAGCTCCTTCAGACGAGTAAGCAGTGACCGCTGCATCCCGCCATAGAGCTTCCGCCATCGATAAAACGGTTGCTGCGTCACGCCGATCTGGTGCACGGCCTCGGCAGTTGTCGCACCTTGTCCTTGCAGAACTTCAACCTGCCGAAGCTTCGATACAATCTCTTCCGGCTTCTCTCGTTTTCCAGCCATCGCTGATCCTCCAATTTAAGGGACAATCTATCCCAGTTGGCGGACCACTTTCAGGGGGCTAATCCAGTAGGAATGCCTCGACGAGCACCTGCTCTCGTATTTACGCCATGCATGCCACGTTTTTGCGGCTTGGGTGGTTTCATGGCGTTTTTCTTGTCTCGGGCGTCGGCACTCTCAACGCATCATTGTGACCCAGAATGTGAACCAAACTGTGAACCAAGACTAGACAAAAAGCGAGGCGGAGTTCAACGGATTGGCGCAGCCTGTCAGGCAAAGAAGAGAAAAGCGCCAAAATCGTGCGGTTAATTGTCTAGAAAATGGCGGAGGAAACGACCCCGGCGACCAACTCTCTCCCGTGCCAGCTTCGACTGCTAAGGAGCGGAGCGAAATCGTGCGCGAAGCTGGCGGGTTTTTCCTGCATCCAATCAGGCTTATGCTGAGCCGGTGGTGATTCCTGCTGGACGACCGCTCTGTGAGTGATCGTGGTTAGGATCAGTGCGGGTTTCTGCCGATACCAAGAGTGCACCCACTAGAGTACGGTGGACTAAGGATTTGAGAACACATATCTGCGATCATCCCGTCAGCGGCTAGGCACGACCATGGGCATCGGTAATGTAAATGCTTTCAAATACTTAACTCTACGCGGGCAGCGCTCTCAGCAGCCAAAAGCGGTTGACTCTCCACAGCGCGACCTTATCTTGGCCAAAATCCGTCGGTATCCCGGCGGTGTTTTTGTTTGGGAAAATCCCGACGAGATGAATGGAAGAAGGAACGCTCGAACGAGCTCTAGGCACAGCATCTGCGAACAAATTCGTTGTTCTGCGCTAGATGTTGAGCTAGGTTTGGTCAACGCTCACGGAAGCTGGGCGGATCGGGCAAGAGGCTAGATGTTGGAAATGGCGAATCAAACACGTGGCGATGCCATCTACAGGGACTTTGGCGCTCGGGCTGCAAAGCGTAAGAGCCGCAGCGTTGAGCCCAAGAATGGCGGCCCAACTGGACCCAAATTTGTGAAGGTCGTTGGCCGGTTGGCTAAGGATGGCCAGCTGCACGGAACCGTGTTGAAGCGTCTCCGTCGCAAAGAGCCTGCCTAACCTTCTTTTTGCAAGGATCAACGATGAACTCGTTGCCCAACAACGAGGTCCAGTATTTCGCCGACAGATCTTACAGGATAATAACAGATATCCTCGAGTCTCTCGGGGTTACCGAGGCCGAGCACGAAATTGACCGCGACATCCTTGTGGAGGTCGCGGAGTTCTTCTTGCGCGACATCTACAGAATTGACAAACAGCAAAGAGGCTCTGTGTCCATCGCAAAATGGGCTGGATATTGGGCATTCTGGGTTCGAAAACTCAAGCCGATTTCAATGGCGAACCTTGCTGACGATGTAGATTACGAGAACATTACTCACCAGGATGCTGTCCATATCAATGAGATCGTATCTCTACAGTTGGCCCTGGAAATCGTTGCGAAATACCGTGAATTCGATGGGTTGGAAGACATCGTTGGACGAAATTGCAGGAAGGTCCAAAACGGAGAGTGCGACGGTGTGGTTTGTTTTTGGAAATTCGCGACCCGATATATGAATTTTCATGATGAATTTTATTCAAAATATCTCACCTACTCAATGCGCAACAGGACATTTGGTCCGCATCACTTTGCATTGCTTATGGAAAACATCATCTTTTCTGCATGCTCTGGACTGGAGGACAATTGATTGGTCGAGAAAGCGATCCTTCTAGACGAAGTCCGTAACGCCCTAGTGGGCTGGATAGACAATCACGAAATTACATCAGCATTTGATGGTGTATTCATTTTTGGCAGCCTGATAAATCGAAACGGCCGTCATTTTGTCCCGCAAGGCAGCATGGCATCGGATGTTGATCTTGTGCTGACATTTAAAGATGAAATTGACACAGCTCTTGCTCGCGCGGAGGCACTGAAGAGAGTGCGTGGTGCTGTCCGCTCCCTTGAGCATGAAACCGCGACAGTTCTGCAAAGAGCCACGCAGGAACCAATTTATAGCATTTTGCCTCTTACCAAGTACGAAATACACCAGTGCATCCATAAAGGGCACGACCCAAAGCTCTTCATGTCAAATTTGTTCTTGGAGGTTGTGTCAGGCGAGCGTGTTGACGGTGGCTTGGCTAGCTATGTCGATTATGACTACCACTATGAAAATCTCGAAGCATTCTCAGCAATCCGGCTCTGCCAAAGTTATCGAAATAAGTTTCTTAGAGGGAACCAAGTTGGCTGGCTTGCCCAAGATGACTTCGCCGGGGAAACTGTATTTCCCAAAGAAATAATGCGTGCTTCCGCGCTATTGTGTTTCGCTTCGGGGCCCAAAGACGACGAATCTCGGCGAACCGATCTAGAGGAAGGTCAAATATACTTGCTGGAACGGCTGAGAGAGCTAAAGGATCACTCTCCAGAGCTTAAACTGCTTGTTGACAAGGTAAATGGACGTGGGTTCACTAGGGCTGAATCTGAGCCATTAAGTCCTGAAGACATGTTGCTGATACATGAGGTCATGTTCGATGACGCAAGGTCCCTCGTAATCCCGTCCGTTCGCGACGCAATACGGGAAGTCATTGAGACCGACATGCCAACGGACAACCCGCCCGACAGCGCAGATTAACTCCGTCAAAAGCGTCTGCTACACCCCTGTTGTGTGGAGCTAGCTGTTAAGAGGCTCAATACTTCTTCTTGCTCATCTGTTTTCCTGGCGGTTCAGCTGCCGCACGGCCTCGAGCAGTTCCTCGACCGCCTGCTCGGCCGCCGCGAGTTTAATGGCAACCATCAGATCCTCGCGCCCCGCCATTGCGAGGAACGTGGATAGCACCTCGTCGGAGTGGCGCGCCAGCGCGATCAGGTGCGCACCGCTTGGACCGTAAGTACCCGAGAACCAGTTCTTCACCGTATTCTCGTTGGCGCCCGTCCAGGCCGCCACGGTCTTTACGCCCGCCCGACTATCTCCCAGCGACCGTTTCAACGCCGCCGCGATTTCTTCGACGAAGCCGCCATTCGCGGGCTGCTCCGCTTTTCCATTGTATCCGTTTTCCCTTGGAAAGAACTTGCCCTTTTTCGGAAACGACATTCCACCCTCCTTCGCTTTACATGGACGCGAAGAATTCAGCCGTTGATTCCGACGGGAGCGATGGATTTGCCCGGAAAAACGAGGAGATACGGATGTGAGCGGTCGTTGGACGACCCCTTCGGACACGAGCGACGCGCCGCCTGAGAGGGATGTGCCGGCCGTCGCCTACGTGCGAATGTCGACCGATCATCAGAAGTACTCCACCGAGAACCAACTCGATGTCATTCGCAGCTATGCCGAGGCTCGTGGCCTGGCCATTCTGCGCACGTTTGAGGACTCAGGCAGGTCGGGATTGCGGCTCGACGGCCGCGAGGCGCTGCAGAACCTGATGGCCGAGGTCCAATCCGGCCACGCCGACTTCAAGGCGATCCTTGTCTATGACGTCAGCCGCTGGGGCCGCTTTCAGGATGCAGACGAAGGTGCCTATCACGAGCATGTCTGCTCCCGTGCGGGGATCCGGGTCCACTACTGCGGCGAGCAGTTCGAGAACGACGGCAGCATCGGCTCCAACCTCTTGAAGACCGTCAAACGCGTCATGGCCGGCGAATACAGCCGCGAGCTGTCGGTGAAGGTCTTTGCCGGGCAATGCCGCCTCGTGGAGCTTGGCTATCGCCAGGGCGGCGCGGCCGGATACGGGCTGCGGCGCGTGTTGATCGACGAGCACGGAAACCCCAAGGGCGAACTGTCCCGCGGCGAGCAGAAGAGCCTGCAGACCGACCGCGTGATCCTCGTCCCCGGCCCGGAGGAGGAACAGCGGGTTGTCCAGCGCATGTACGAGATGTTCGTCAACGAGGGGCGGCCTGAGCGCGAGATCGCGGAGGTCCTGAACGCCGAAGGTCACCGCACCGATCTCGACCGGCCGTGGACCCGGGCGACTGTCCATCAGGTTCTGACCAACGAAAAATACATCGGGAACAACGTCTTCAACAAGGTGTCGTTCAAGCTGAAGCAGCGCCGCGTCATGAATCCGCGGGATATGTGGATCCGGGCCGAAGGTGCCTATCCGGCCATCGTCGGCAAGGCGCTGTTCCTGCGCGCCCGAGAGATCGTGGATGCCCGCAGTCGTCATTTCACGGACGAGGAACTGCTCGACGCCCTGCGGGCGATCCTGAAACGGCAGGGCACGCTGTCCGGTCTGATCATCGACGAAGAGAACGATCTGCCCTCGTCCAGCGCCTATCGCAGCCGGTTTGGCAGCCTGCTGCGCGCCTATCGCCTTATTGGCTATGAGCCAGAGCGAGATTACCGCTACATCGAGATCAACAAGGCGCTGCGCGCGGCCCATCCCCAGGTCGTTGAGGAAATCATGGAGGGCGTGGCCGCCCAAGGTGGTCGCGTTGTACAGGCCCCTGACACACAGCTGCTGCGCGTGAATGACGAATTCACGGTGTCGGTCGTTCTGGCCCGCTGCCAGGCGACGGCAGCGGGCTCCTTGCGCTGGCACATCCGGCTCGACACCGGTCTCGTTCCGGACATCACGATTGCTGTGCGGATGAATGAGACCAACGACGCGTCGCGCGATTTCTACCTGCTGCCCAGCATCGACATGACCGACGCACGGCTGAAGATGGCCAAGCAGAACGGGCTGTGGCTCGATGCCTATAGAACTGAGACGCTTGAAGATTTCTACGCCCTCGCCGGGCGGGCGAAGGTGACGGAGGTGGCATGATGGCTAAAAGCGCGGAACAAACTCACCAGACGGAAGTCACCCTGGTCCCGACCGACCGCATTCGGGTTCTCAATCCGCGGGTCCGAAACCCCAGGACGTTTGCGGACATGGTGGAGAACATTGCCAAGATCGGTCTGAAACGCCCAATCACCGTGACCCGCCGCACCGACACAGATCCGCAGGAATATGATCTCGTTTGCGGCCAGGGTCGGCTCGAAGCCTTCATCGAGCTGAAGCAGAAAGCCATCCCGGCAATTGTCATCGATGCGGATGAGTCCGACTGCCTCGTCATGAGCCTCGTCGAGAACTGCGCTCGCCGCCAGCATCGCCCAATCGATCTGATGCGGGAGATCGGCACGCTTCGCGAGCGCGGCTACAACGACCGGCAGATTGGCGACAAGATCGGCGTCTCACCGGATTATGTCGGAATGATTGCTGGCCTCTTGGAGCGCGGCGAAGAGCGACTGGTCACGGCCGTCGAAACCGGCCTGCTCCCCCTGAACCTCGCCATCGACATATCGAAGACCGATGCCGAGGGCGCGCAGCGTGCGCTTATGGATGCATACACGCAGAAAAAGCTGCGAGGGAAGAAGCTCGCTGCCGCCCGGCGCTTGATCGAACAGCGCGAGGCACGTGGAAAGAAAATCCATCCCAAACAATATGGGCGCGACGGCCGCAACCGCAGGCCGCTGACGAGCGAGGCGTTGGTGCGTGCCTACCAGAAGGAGGCCGACCGTCAGAAGCTTCTGATCAAGAAAGCGGAACTGACGCAGGGGCGGCTGCTGTTCATCTGCCAGGCATTCCGGACTCTCCTCGAGGACGATCATTTCGTGACGCTGCTGCGCGCGGAAGGCCTGGAAACCATGCCCGGCTACCTGCAGGAATCCCTCACCGAGGGAGCTGCGCCATGATCAAGAAGGTTCAACTCGGTTTCGAGAACGATTGCGTCACGATCCCGGTCGCGGACATTCTGCCGGTCAGGGTTCTGAGCAAGTCGATCAAGTCCAGCCGGAAATACACCCAGATCACAGCGTCGATCCGGGAGATCGGATTGGTCGAGCCGCCGGTGGTTGCGCGAAACGGGGATGCCAGCGGCAGCTGGTTGCTGCTAGACGGACATGTCCGGATCGAAGTCCTCAAGGATCTGGGTCAGGAACAGGTCGAATGCCTTGTGTCGACGGACGATGAGGCCTTCACCTACAACAAGCGCGTCAGCCGGATCGCGCCCATTCAGGAGCACCGGATGATCCTGAAAGCGATCGAGCGCGGTGTCTCGGAGGAGAAGATCGCGGCCGCTCTGGACCTCAACCCGCGCAGCATTCACCGCAAGGTCAAGCTGCTTGACGGTATTTGCCCGGAAGCCGTGGCGGTCCTGAAGGACAAGGCCTGCACCGCGGCCGTGTTCACCACGCTGCGCAAGATGATCCCTTTGCGCCAGATCGAAGCCGCCGAGCTCATGGTGAACGCCAACAACTACTCCGTGGCCTACATCTCGGCGATCCTCGCCGGGACTCCGCAGACGCAGCTGGTCGAGGCGAACAAGCCCAAACGTATCAAAGGCGTCACACCGCAGGCGGTCGCTCGAATGGAAAAGGAGCTTGCCCGGCTTCAGGAAGGGATCACACAGATCCAGGACACCTACGGCCAGGACCACCTCCAGCTGACCGTGCTCCGTGGCTACGTCGGCAAGCTCCTCGGGAACGCGCGCGTGGTGCGGTATCTGATGCAGACACGTCCGGAATTCCTGTCCGAGTTTCAGACCATTGCCGAGATGGACTCGGTAATACCGGCCGAGGCAGAATAACCAGCCGGCCGATCCAATGGGGACCCGGACCCGATAAGCGCGGGGACCGCAGGAGACGCCGGACTGTGGGCCGGATCAAGCGCGGCGGTGGGGATGGCGGCGAACCCGCTCGGAGCCCACCAGGCTGGCTTGAGTTTTCGCCGGCCGCGCGGCCGCACAGCGGCGGCGATATTCGCAGGCGTGCCGAGGAATAGCGGGCTCGGCACGCCTGCTTCGCCGCAAGCGGGCCGGTCCTATTCATTCGAGCAAACCCCCGAAACATCGTAGGATTTCGATTGAACCCGACACGACTCCCCGCTAGCGTGTAGTCAGCACAAAAAATGGGCGCGTACATAAATCATGCGCGCCGAGTCGGGAGTGCGAAGTGGATAGCAGCAAGTCGGAGCTTCGTTGGGGGGTCGCACAGCGCCTCGAGTTCATCGAGTTCCGATTGTTTTGGGAGGGGCATGTGAACCGAAGCGACTTGATGGAGCAGTTTGGACTATCGGTGAACCAAGCGTCCGCCGACCTGAACCGCTATATCGGTCTGGCTCCGGACAACATGGTCTACGACAAGAGTGCGCGGACGTATGTCCGAGGTCCCGATTATGCTGCAAAGTTCCTGAAACCCGATGCTAGCCGATACCTCGCACAGCTTCGCTCTTTGGCAGATGGCCTCATGGACAGCGACGACGCGTGGATTGCTGAACTACCAGCCTATGACGCCGCGCCCACTCCGGCTCGGGGTGTGAACCCCGTCACACTGCGATCTGTTGTCGGTGCGATCCGCAGAGCCGAGGCTATCGAGGTCAAGTATCAGTCCCTCTCGCGACCCGAGCCAAGCTGGCGTTGGATCGCGCCTCACGCCATTGGGTTCGATGGCTTCCGATGGCACACCCGGGCTTTCTGTAAAACCGACGAAGTTTTCAAGGACTTCCTGCTTTCGCGCATCCTCCAGACACGGGGTATAGAAGCCAGCGAAACCACGGATGCGACCGATGCCGATTGGCAAGAGCACGTCACGCTTGAGATTGCCCCCCACCCTGAACTCTCCGAAAACCAGAAGAAGGTGATCGCGCTAGACTATGGGATGCGCGATGGCAGGGCGAAGATCAAGGTTCGGCGCGCTCTGCTCTACTATGCTCTTAGACGACTAGGACTGGATACTGCCCCAGGCGCAAGAAAGCCGCAGGATCAACAGGTTGTGCTTCTCAATCGAGACCAAGTTAGTCTCCAAATGTCATCCGTCGGCAGTGCCTTCGGTCCTGCCATTCAGGTTCCGGAGAGCTGATTTGGTCACAGAATATCACGCCAAGCTATTTGCGTATGAACTCAGCAAGCGGCATTCCGTTGCCGACAGTGAGAAACTCGCAGGCGCACTGTTGGACGCGCAGGTAGACCTCAATCCTCACCAGGTTGAAGCAGCACTGTTTGCGTTCAAGTCACCGCTCTCGAAAGGGGCGATCTTGGCTGACGAGGTGGGCCTTGGCAAAACCATTGAAGCTGGATTGGTCCTCGCCCAGAAATGGGCTGAGGGAAAACGCCGGATTTTGATTATCACGCCTGCAAGCCTGCGGAAGCAATGGTCGCAAGAAGTTGAGGAAAAGTTCTTCCTTCCGACACTTATTCTGGAAGCGAAGAATTATAAGAAGATGCTCAAGAACGGCGCGCGAAATCCATTCGATCAGCAGCGCCTTGTAATCTGCTCTTTTCAATTCGCAGCGCGGCACGCCGAAGATTTGTTGGTCATTCCTTGGGATTTGGTGGTAATTGACGAGGCGCATCGCCTCAGGAACGTGTACCGACCAGACAATCGGATTGGACGCACTCTGAAGGGTGCACTCATAAACGCGCCCAAGATTCTATTGACAGCCACGCCTCTGCAGAACTCGCTGATGGAATTGTACGGTCTCGTCAGTCTTATCGATGACTTCACCTTCGGTGACGCCAAGAGCTTTAGAGCCAAGTACGCGCGACTGACGGGTGATGATCAGTTCGAAGAACTTAAGCAGCGACTGCAAGCGGTCTGCCATCGCACTCTCCGTCGCCAGGTGCTCGAATACATCCGCTATACAAATCGAATTCCCATCACGCAGGAGTTTGTGCCGACAGAGGCCGAACAAGCTCTCTATGAAATGGTTTCGGAGTACCTGCGGAGGCCCTCTCTTCACGCGTTGCCGTCATCGCAGCGAACCCTCATGACGCTGATCATGCGGAAGCTGCTCGCATCCTCAACCTTCGCCATCGCAGGTGCTCTCGACTCCCTTGCGAGGAAGCTTGAGCGACAACTCAAGCAAGACACGGACCTCCGGAGTAAGCTCGAGGAGGAACTCGCGGAAGACTATGAGGAGTTCGACGAGCTGGCTGACGAGTGGCCGGAAGGCAATGATCAGCCCGAATTGCTGTCCCCAGAAGATGTGAACGCGATCAAGACGGAAATCTTCGACCTACGCGAATTTCGCGACCTCGCGGTTTCCATTTCTGAGAACGCGAAAGGTCAAGCACTTCTGAGCGCGCTGAGAGCAGGCTTCGCCAAGACACAAGAACTTGGCGCCGCGCAGAAGGCTATAATCTTCACAGAGTCGCGCCGCACCCAAGAATATCTAGTCCGCCTGCTATCCGACAATGACCTCGGCGATCAGCTCGTTCTCTTCAACGGATCCAACAACGACGCTGAATCCAAGGCGATCTATGAAGCCTGGCTCGAGAAACACAAAGGCAGCGACCGAGTTACGGGCTCACGCACTGCCGACATGCGTGCCGCATTGGTCGAGCATTTCCGTGAACAGGCCTCGATCATGATCGCGACGGAGGCCGCCGCGGAAGGCATCAACCTTCAGTTCTGTTCGATAGTGGTCAACTATGATCTACCGTGGAACCCTCAGCGGATCGAGCAACGGATCGGTCGATGCCACCGCTATGGCCAGCTATATGATGTAGTCGTTGTCAATTTCTTGAACAGGAACAATGCGGCGGACCAACGTGTTTACGAGCTCCTAGCCGAGAAGTTTCAGTTATTCTCTGGCGTGTTTGGCGCCTCGGATGAGGTCCTGGGATCTATTGAGTCTGGGGTCGAATTCGAGAAGCGGATCGTCTCCATTTACCAAAATTGTCGTACGTCAGAAGAAATCGAGGCCGAGTTCTCCCAGCTTCGGGGCGAAATGGATGAGAATATCAGCGCTGCTATGGAGGACACTCGGCGAAAGCTGCTAGAAAACTTCGACGCCGAGGTGCATGACCGCCTGAAGATCAATCTAGACAAGAGCAAGGAATACATCGGGCGATACGAGAGAATGCTCTGGACCGTGACGCGGCACGAGCTCCGCGACCGAGCACAGTTCGATGACGAACACCTGACCTTCACTCTGAAGGAGCCGCCAATTGGGCTTGCCGTGCCTCCCGGAGGCTACGGGATCGCAAAGAATGGTCTGAGCGAACACAGATACCGCTTGGGTCACCCGCTGGCGCAACATGTCATCGAGTGCGCCAAGGCGGCCCCCTACGCTGTCCCCTATGACGGACGCGAGGTCTACCTGCACTGGGCCAACCGCGACCAGTACTACATCAAGACGTCCGAGTACCTGACCAACTTCACCTTCGATCCGACGCAGGCGAAGGAATTTCAGGAAAAACACGGCGCGTTGTTCGGACAAAAGCCGCTCAAGGTCCACTGCCGGATCATTTCGGCGTCCGAGGGCGAGCACAACAACGTCAAGGCATCCGAGCAGACCGAACGTTACTTCATTATCCACGAGCCGGAGCCTATGAAGATCGAGCTGGGTGACACCGGCGAACCGGAGCTGGTGATCCAGTTCCAATACCGCCCCGATCCGGAGAAGACCGGTCAGGATGGCACCTGGCGGAAGAAGCGCCTTGCTGAGGCGGCAGACAAGGTCAAAGCCACACTACCCGATCTGGAGGGCGCAGCTGACTATGTGACTGCGCTGATGACGCCAGCGCCGACTGAGGCCGAGAAAGACCGGACGCTGTTGGAGAAGTACCTGACTCAGTACACCAGTCGGAACACAATGGATTACTTCATCCACAAGGACCTGGGCGGCTTCCTGCGCCGCGAGCTGGACTTTTACATCAAGAACGAGGTTATGCGGCTGGATGAAATAGAGTCCGCTGACGCGCCGCGAGTGGAGGCCTACCTCGCCAAAATCAAGGTGCTGCGCCGTATCGCGCAGCATCTAATCAACTTCCTCGCGCAGTTAGAGGACTTCCAGAAGCGCCTGTGGCTGAAGAGAAAATTTGTCGTCGATACCCAGTACTGTGTTTCCATGGCATTAATTCCAGACGAATATCTAAAAGAAGTCAGCGCCAACAAAGCTCAGGTTCAAGAATGGATTGCGGAATTTTGTCTCGATGAGATAGCAGGCTTCACCGATCCCCCTTCGCCCGATTTTTTGAGAAAGAATGAAGGCCTTCTTTTGGACACCGCCTACTTTTCCGATGAGTTCAAGCAATCCGTTGTGAGCAACATACAACTAGGCGAAGACATTAATTCTGGAGAATTAATTTGTGGAGAAAACAGTCAAGCACTTCGCTTGATCAGAAAAACCTATGAATCAAATGCGCACTGCATTTATATCGATCCGCCCTATAACACTGACGCGTCGGCGATTGCCTACAAAAACGGGTATAAGTCATCGTCTTGGCTGGGCCTAATTAATGAGCGCCTGCATCTTGCTAAGGATCTCTTGCCCAACGATGGTGTAATTTGCGTCGCCATTGACGATGAGCAGCTAGCGGAACTCTCAGCAGCTCTAGGGGAGATATTCCCCGTCGACTTGGGGACTGCTGTTGTTCGATCAAATCCGCAGAGCCGTAAATCACGAACAACGCTGTCGCCTTCACATGAGTACGCTCTATTTTTTGGAAAGACCGATCTTGCGAAGCCTTCAAGTCTTTCTCTGACCGACAAACGTTTGGCTAGATACCCCCTGCGCGATGAGAAGGGACACTATTCTTGGATGAGTTTCATCCGGACTGGTACCAACGAGCTACGTACAGACCGGCCCAAAATGCACTATCCAATTATTGCCTCTGTCGATGGCTCCCTGAGAATTCCAGACATGACTTGGCACCCGGACAGAGGAATATGCGGCGAGTATGAAATCAATGAAAACCTTGCTGAAGGTGAAATTGCGGTTTACCCCGTTTCAGAAAAGGATGGAAAGGTCATTGAGAAGCGGTGGCATCGAGGCTGGGAGAGAGTGCTTTCTGATCGCTCAGAGTATCGAGTTCGCCGAGACAAAAACGGCAAGACCTTCATTGATTTTAAGACAAGGATTGATGAAAAATCGACGCCATCAACTTGGTGGGACAAGCCCGAATACGCTTCAGCGAATTACGGAGCGATAGAGCTCAAAGCTCTATTTGGTGAGAAACCTTTTGATTTTCCGAAGGCTGTCGCCCTTGTTTCGGACTGCATCCGCACGTCCACAGATCGAATAGACGCCAGAGTGTTGGACTTTTTTGCAGGCTCGGGCACGACTGTTCACTCGTTGATTTCTCTTAACCGAGAGGACGGAGGGCGCAGAAAGTTCATTGCTGTCGAGATGGGAAATCACTTCGGTACAGTGCTTTTGCCTCGGGTGAAAAAGGCTGCTTATGCGTGTGAATGGGAAGATGGAAAACCTACTAAGGTAGCCAACGAAAAGCACTTTATCAGGTATTTCTTGCTTGAGACATATGAGGACGCGCTAAACAATTTGACCTTTGCGGCACCGCCATCTCTTCCCGCGGATCAGAAGGACTTTTACCGAGACTACAAGCTCCGTTACTGGCTCGATTTCGAGACCAAGGGCCGCCCATCGCTCTTGAACATCGAAGGCTTCGAAGATCCGACCGCTTACAAGTTGAAGATCAAGAAACCCGGCACGGATGAGTATGTCGAGAAGGCTGTAGACCTGGTCGAGACGTTCAACTGGCTGATCGGCCTGCATGTCGAGCATCTGGACCGCTGGCGCGGCTATAACGCCGCGTTCAAGCGTGAGGTCGATCCCGAGCTACCGGAGGACATGAATACCCGGCTGATGCTCGACGGCGTGCTGAAGGAAGCGGACGACGGCGCCTGGCGCTTCCGCAAGGTCGAGGGCTACACCCTGCGCACCCCCGGCGATCACAACGACCGGGAGAAGGCGTTGGTTGTCTGGCGCAAACTGACCGGCGATCTCGAGCAGGACAACCTGATGCTGGACGAATGGTTCCGGAAGTACCGCCTCTCCGCGCAGGACACTGAGTTCGACGTGATCTACGTGAACGGCTCCAACAACCTGCCCAACCTCCGAAAAGACGAAGAGACCTGGAAGGTGCGCCTGATCGAGGAAGCCTTCCACCAGGCGATGTGGGACGTGGAGGGCTAAGCGATGGCAAGAAAGCCCAAACCCAAACAAATCCCCTTCGGCCACAAGTTGGTGCTCAACCAGTGGATCGTCAGCCTCTTCGGTTTCGATCCGCTGAAGGACCACAAGGACGGCAAGCGCACCCTTCGCCCCATGCAGCCACTGGCTAAGACCGTGAAGGACGCGCCGGAGGGCATGACGTCCGAGAACCTGCACCACTTCTACAAGGCGTTGGACCTGCACCTACAGGAAGGGGCTCAGATCACGCGGGCCGACCTGCTGCGCTATGAGCACAGCATCGTCAGCCACACGCTGGCGATCAACGAGAAGCGCGACCGTCCGATCGTCTGGAAGTACTACCAGTGGCTCTCGCTGCTCTTCGCCGAGATTTATCTCGACCGGTTCTTCGCCGACCGCTCCGCGATGCTTGATGCGCTGAACGACTACGTCGATGCGTTCGACGCGTACTGGACTGGCGAAGGATATGTGACAGGCATTACGCCGTATGAGCACGACGACCTGAACAAGCTCTGCCTGCAGAACGCCACGGGTTCGGGGAAGACGCTGCTGATGCACGTAAATTTCCTGCAATTCCGGCACTACGCGTCGAAATCGCCGCTCAAGCACGACCTGACGCGGACTGTTTTGATCACGCCCAACGAGCAGCTTTCGCTGCAACACGCCCGCGAGATGAAAGGCAGCAACATCGTCGCGTCGCGCCTGCTGACGGACAGCGGCGATCTACTTTCCTCGGGCAAGAATGGGCTGCGCCAGGTGGACTACACCGAGGTGACAAAGCTTGGTGACACCGACGGGCCCAACGTCATTGCGACGCGCAATCTGGGCGACCAAAACCTGCTGCTTGTCGACGAAGCCCATCGCGGGATGGGAAGTCAAGAAGAGCGCGGATGGTTCCGAAGCCGTGCCCGCCTATCGGAGAAGGGTTTCGTCTTCGAGTATTCGGCGACGCTGAAGGAGGCTGTTACAGCCGCAAAGCGTCCCGAAATTGAAGCGTCCTATGCAAAGACGATCCTGTTCGACTATTCGTATAGGTATTTTTACGAGGACGGTTACGGCAAGGACTACCGCATCTTCAACCTTCCGAGGACCTTCTCTCAGCTGGAGTTTTCTTATCTGACAGCGTGCCTTTTGAGCTTCTACCAGCAGCTCAAGCTCTATGAGGACAGGCATAGTGTCTACGCGCCCTACAACATCGAAAAACCGCTGTGGGTTTTCGTTGGCTCTAGTGTGACCAAGGCCACCGGAACCATGGCCGAAAAGGCCACAGTCTCTGACGTAGGTAAAATTCTCGCCTTCATCGCTAAGTTCCTGAAGAGCGAGGGAACATCGATCGCCGAGATCGAACGGATCCTTGCTGGCAACGCCGAAGAAACCGGTCTTCTCGACGAAAACGGCGGCGACATCTTTGCCGGAGGATTTGTCTATCTTCAGCAGCTCATGCTTAGGGAGGGCTGGAAGCCCGCCGACCTGTTTCGCGACATCCTCGAAAGGCTATTTCAGAACCGGGCCGGTGGTGAGTTGTCGATTGCCCGGATCAAGGGCGACGAGAATGAAATAATGCTTCGCGTTGGACAGGCCGAGAAGCCGTTCGGGCTCATCAACGTCGGCGACGCATCTGGCTTGGCGACCCATATTGCTGAGCAGGAGTTCGACAACGTCGCAGTCCAGGAATCCGAGTTTGCCGAAACGATGTTCGGGCAAATCAACCTATCCAGTTCCCCCGTCAATCTGCTCATCGGTTCCAAGCGCTTTGTCGAGGGTTGGGATTGCTGGCGCGTCAGCACCCTTGGTCTCATGCATGTCGGCAAGAGCGAAGGCGCGCAGATCATCCAGCTGTTCGGGCGCGGCGTCCGGCTGAAGGGGTATGACTGGTCGCTCCAGCGCAGCGGCTTCGCCACACCCGCTCATCAACCGGAACTCATCCAGTACGTCGAGACCCTAAATGTCTTCGGGATCGAGGCCGACTTCATGGAGCGGTTCCGAAAGTTCCTCGAAGAGGAAGAGCTCCCCCGCAATGATCAGAAGCAAGTCTTCACAGTTCCGTTGACGGTCACATACGACTTCGGGCAACGGCTCAAGGTACTTCGTCCCCGAAAGAAACGGGGTGACGGGCGCGAGTACGATTTCAAGAGGGACGGGGCTGTGCCGGCCCTGACGATGATTCCAGAAAAGATACGCCAAAAGGGCGTCGCGATAGATTGGTATCCCCGAATCCAATCTCTCGAGTCCAAGAAGGGCACCAAGCTGGGCACCAAGGAGGAGGCCGTTTTCGAGGACGCTCATCTGATCTTCCTTGACTACGAGGACCTGTTCTTCCGGCTTGAGAAATTCAAGCGTGAGCGCACCTGGCACAATCTCAACATATCCAAGGCCATGATCAAAACGCTGCTCACTGACCGGACCTGGTACAAGGTCGTCGTGCCTTCAGGAAAGATGAATTTCTCGGATTTTGGGAGCGTAGCGCTCTGGCAGGAAATGGCGGCGGAGCTACTACAGAAATTCTCGGAAGAATACTACAACTACTGCAAGGCAGCCTTTATCGAGCCACGTCTTGAACTCCGTGAGATCGAAGCCGGTGACGGAAGCCTGCCTGAAGCTGACGAGTACCAGCTAATCGTCGATGCCAGTGAAACTGCGCTGATTCACGACATCCAGAACCTTACCGGCGAGATAGCGACTCGAAAGGCCGGGATTTTGCGTGTTGGCGACCTGAAAGGTTGCCTGTTTGGCACGCATCTGTACGAGCCCGTGCTACATGCGGCCAAAGGAAGCAAAATCCAGATTGCACCGGTTTCATTGAATGAGAGCGAATTCCAATTTCTTGATGATCTGCGCCTCTTTATCGAAAGGGATCAAGCGCGGCTGGCTGCTGAAGGAATTGAACTGTTCTTGCTTCGCAACGAGAGCCGTGGACGTGGCGTCGGCTTCTTTGAGGCAGGAAATTTCTATCCCGACTTCCTCCTATGGCTCGTGAAAGACGGTAGGCAGCACTTGGCTTTCGTCGAGCCTCATGGCCTCCAGCATGAAGGCCCTGGCCACAAGAAGATCGAGTTCCATCAAGTCATAAAGGGCATCCAGGCGAGGCTGGCCAGTGAGAATGTCATACTGAACAGCTTTATCGTCACTCCGACACGCTTCGGAAAACTGAACTGGGGAAAAACGATCGAGGAACTGGAAGACATACATGTTCTCTTCATGGAGGATCAGCGCGACAGCTATGTTGCGTCAATCATCCGTCGTATGGCGGCGTGATCGACTGCAGCAATCATGGCACGTCAGAGACTTAAACCTTGTTCTTTAGCCCAACTATAGGACTGTAAGGTTCAGTGTATTGATTCAATTATATAATAGACCATTTCTAGCACTCTTTACCGATCCGCTCGGAAGGTCCGTGCGCAGCTTAGAACTCCACGGCGATGAGCTAAGAGCTAATTGGCGAAATCGAACGGCGAAGATTTCGATGCAGTCAGTGACGTGCTCACCGGCAATCAAGAAGGGAATTTTCGGCGCAACGCTTACTATTAAGACTGAAACTGATGACAACGTCATCCTGAAGTGGGCTGAATATCGGGAAGCCAGCGCGTTTTCAGAAGATCTCAAGAAAGCATGGGTCCGCTTCAATCTAGCCGCGCTAAAAAAGGAAGCGGCGCGCTTGGACAATATCTTCGCAGAAGTTCAGTCGCTGACAGCGCCGTCCCGCTACCCTGCCGCGTGTGCGGTCGCACCCTTGCTGGACGACGCCCGAGCACTGGATGCTTCACTGCTGTCGAAACTGAATGCCGAAGCCATCGGTCCCGTGGCCGTCGAGCGCATTGTGCCCGTCCGAGAATTCGCAGCTAACCCGCGCGCGTTGCGGGCAAACGGAGTAGCGGTGTTCGTCGCCGCTGAACTGGACCGCTGGAAGGAGTTTTTCGACACCATCGAAAGCAAGCCGCTGACGCCGGAACAGCGCCTCTCGGTTGTTGTCGATGAGGATGCGACGCTCGTCCTCGCTGGGGCGGGCTCCGGAAAGACCAGCGTCATCACCGCCAAGGCTGCCTACCTCGTCACGGCTGGCATCCGCCAGCCAGAAGAAATTCTGCTTCTGGCCTTCGCGAAGAATGCGGCGGAGGAGATGTCGGAACGGGTCGAGGCCCGATCCGGCGTGCCCATCGTCGCGCGAACCTTCCACGCGATTGCCTACGACATCATCCGCATCGTGGAAGGGTCGAAGCCCGCCTTGGCCGACCATGCCACCGACGACATGGCCTTCACCAACCTGATCAAGCAGATTCTGAAGGACCTGGTCCACCAGTTGTCAGAGGTGTCGAGGGCGATCATCCAATTCTTCGCGCATTTCCTGGTCGAACCGAAGACCGAATGGGACTTCCAGACCAAACACGACTTCTACACCCACATGGAAACCCAGGACCTGCGCACGCTGCAGGGCGAAAAGGTCAAGAGTTATGAAGAGCTGCAGATCGCCAATTGGCTGTATGAGAACGGCGTCGAATACGAGTACGAGCCGGTTTACGAACACAAGATCGCCAAAACCGGAAGACGTGACTACCAGCCGGATTTCCGCCTCGTCGAGAGCGGCATCTATATTGAGCATTTCGGGGTGCGCCGCCAGAAGATGACAGACGGCAGCGAGCGGCTGACTACGGCGCCCTTCGTCGACCGCGACGAATACCTGGCTGGCATGGAGTGGAAGCGGCAAGTCCACGCCGAGCATGACACCAGCCTGATCGAGACCTATAGCTATGAGCGGCAGGAAGGGCGGCTGCTGACCGGGCTTGCCGAAAAGCTGGCACCCCATGTCACCCTGAAACCCCGACCGGTCGACACGATCTATGACCGGATCGTTGAGTTAAAGCAGGTCGACGATTTCTCGAAAATGCTTGGAACCTTCCTGCGCAAGTTCAAAAGCGGCGGATACAGCTTGCAGGACTGCGAGACCAAATCCGAACAGATGAAGCTGGGCAAGCGCGCCCGAGCGTTCCTCGACGTCTTCGCGCCGGTTTTCGAAGAATACCAGAAGCGCCTCGGTGGCCGGATCGACTTCGAGGACATGATCCTGCGCGCCGCCCACTATGCTGAAACCGGCCGCTACAAGAGTCCGTTCCGCCACATCTTGGTCGACGAGTTCCAGGACATCTCTCAAAGCCGAGCCCGGTTGGTTAAGGCGCTGAAGGCTCAGCATCTGGATGTGCGCGTCTTCGCCGTTGGTGACGACTGGCAGTCGATCTTCCGCTTCGCAGGGTCCGATATCCATCTGATGCGTCATTTTGGGCGAGAGTTCGGCGGCAGCTTCGATGGTGAGGCTAGAGTGCACCGGACCGTCGATCTCGGGCGCACCTTCCGGTCGGTCGATCAGATCGCCTTCGCCGCCCGAACCTTCGTTCTGCGGAACCCGGCCCAGATTCAAAAGCAGATCGTCCCGGCCGGGACCGCGACCGAACCCGCCATCAGGATCGTGACTGTGTCCAAGGGCGAGGATGAAAGGAAACTGTCTGAGGTGCTTTCCGCCTTGTCCGCCTCTGTGGCGCCGGAGGCGAAGCCTACGACGGTGCTGCTTCTCGGCCGATACCGCTTCGTTGAGCCAGACCTGCGGGTTCTTAGGCGACACTTTTCAAGGCTGAAGATCAGCTTCAGGACCATCCATGCGTCCAAGGGTCTGGAGGCTGACCACGTCATCCTGCTTAACGCCGACAGCGGGCGCACCGGATTCCCATCAGAGATAGTCGATGACCCCCTCCTGTCTCTGGTATCGCCGGAAGATGAGGCGTTCCAAAACGCCGAGGAGCGGCGCGTGATGTATGTCGCGATGACCCGAGCCCGCCACACGCTGACAATACTTGCCTCGAACGCGCGGCCGTCGTCCTTCGTGACCGAGCTTCGGAAAGACCCAGCCTATGGGATTTCGACAACCCCCGGGGCTGAACCTGAAGCCCAAGTCTGCGGCGAATGCGGCGGGCGTTTACTGGGTGTGACCGGCAAGGACGGTCGCATCTGGTATCGCTGCGAGCATGTCCAGCACTGCGGAAAACTATTGCCTGCCTGTCCATCCTGCGGAACGGCCCTGCCACGCCACGTAGATGGAACTTCCGAGGTTCGATGTGGTTGCGGCGCCAGCTATCCTACCTGCCCGGAATGCGAAGATGGCTGGCTTGTCGAACGCAGTGGTCCTTACGGCCGTTTCCTGGGTTGCGTTCGATATCCAGCGTGTGTCGGGAAAGCTCAGATTTCGTCAGTTCGGCAGAATTCCTCAACGGTGAAGGTCAAGCACTAGCATACGCGTGCCTGGTCCCGCATCACCGCGTAGTCGCCGATCATTTCGATGATTGCTGATCCATCCGGCAGCATCGCCAATTCTTCCGCCGCTCGCGCCTGAAACTCCCTGCTGTATTCGACGACCGGCGGACACGCTGCCACGCCGCCAGCTTCAAAACCTGCCGTCGCGCAACCGGTCAACAAGCTCGTCGCGATTACGAGGACGGCGAGCCGCCGCCTCCAGCATCCTTCTCTGAACTTCATTGGCTTTCTCCCTGGTGTCGAGGCGTTCCGCGAGGCGACCAGCGCGTTCGCCGGAGCGGCGCAGGGCAAGGAGGAACAGAAGGATCGCGAAGGCTGTGACGCCGTAGCGGAGCGCTGCGCGTGCCAATGCCGATCCGGCGAGCGCAGCGACAAGACCACCAATCATCGCCGTCCCCGATTCCAGTCATCGAGCCGAGCGTAGATCGTGACTGCTATGCCCCCGAGCGCGACGGCGATGAACACCCAGCGCAACGTGTCGAGATACGGCACGAGCGGCAGGACGGCGGACTGGGTCTCCGCCAGCACCTGTTGGGCCACCTCCACCCCGGCTGCGCCGAGTGTCGCCACGCCAGCCGCGCCACCGCCCTTCATGGTGCGGCTGTCAGCCAGCACTTCGCGCGCTGGTGGCGTATCTTCGGCGAAGGCCGTCGCCCGTACTGGGAAGCGCTCGCCCCATTGGCGCGTGGGGCCGAGATCGACATGCATGAACCCCGAGCGTGGATAGAAGCCGAAGCCGAGGAAGCCGATTTCCCTTGCCGCCGCTTCGAACGCCACAGGATCATGGTTCGACATTGCGATGTCGAAGGCCGCGCCGTCCATGTGCTTGGAACGTTTCGCGCCACCAACGGCGCGGTTGTGCTCCGGGCTGCGATAGGCAGAGCGGACGATCAGCGGTTTCCCCAGCCGGTCCCGTAGCGCTTGCAGCTTGTCGAGCGCGGGCTGGTTGATCAGCAGCTTGCCGGTGCCACGGCAGGCGATCTCGGCGGGCGAAAAATTCGGCCAGCGCCAAGCGCCCTTCGGCACGTCGCGCCAATGGTCAAAAAAAGTCGTGGTCATGGGGGTCCTCCAGAAACGAAATGACCCGCCTCAGAGGCGGGTCGATTGGACTGACAGTTTGGGGTGGCGAGCGGCTATGGACCGCCGCCGAAGATTTTCAGCTTGATCGCGATGCCCGCAAGGAGCGCAAGCATCACGCCGGTGGTGATCATGCGGACGGCGGTCTGCATCGCGGTGCGCCGCACCAGCCGCACGCAGTCGAGCAAGGATCGCAGATCCCGTATATCGAGCGCCGCTTCTTCACCATCGAGGCCAACATCGGCGAGCGCGCGCTTGGCGCCTTTCTCGGCGGCCCGTGCCAGCATCGCCTCGAACTCGGCGTCGGGCATTCGGACGAAGCCCTGATCGGATCGGGGTGGTGTCATGGGGTAATCCTCTCTCCGATCAGCCGATCTTGCAGCCCCAAAGGGACGTGTGATCGGCCGCGAAATACCCATCCTGGGCGCGGAAATATCCCTGGAGCTCAATGGTATCGCCCGCCACCAGCGGCACCATCGTCTGCAGCCAGAGGGCCGTGGCTTCCGAGACATGCGCGCCACTGATCTCGCCATAAGACCCTCGGATTTCGGTCCCGCCGTTTAGCACGAGCCGCCCGCCCATGCGGGCCGCTGTGCTGGAATTGACTTTGTAGAGCAGCGTGGCGCCGAAGAGGTAGGTGCCGTCCGAGGGCGCGGTGAACAGGTTGGTCCCGGCATCAAACCCGCCCTGGTCGTTGTAGTCGGTGTTGTTCAAACCGATCTTCGTCCAGGTCCCGACGCCGACATAGTTGTCGTAGTTGGTGTAGGCCTTGAAGCGGGGAAGCCGGGGCTGGTCGACGATGCCCGTGGCGTTGTCGACGCTGAGCCCGTCGAAGAACGTGCTGCCGTCGGCCGAGACCGCAAGCCGGAACCTGTCCGAGCCGAAGAGCCCCACCAGCGCCTTGGTGACGAAGCCGGTCTGCAGCGTCAGGCCGAGATCGTCGCCGGCCGCCTCCTTGCTCATGGTGTAGAACAGGTCGCCCGTGCCGCCCTCGGCCACGGTCTTCGCGGTCCAGAGCGCGGCGTTGAGCTTCGCCGAGAACGGGTTCGATGCATCCGCTGTCGTGCCGACCCCAAGGAGCGCCATGTTCTGCAGCGCCGCCGGCGTCGTGCCGATCCAGCCGGTCCCGTCATAGACCAGCAGCAGGCCCTCGTCCTCCACCCACGCGCGCCAGCCGGTCCGCGGCGGCAGGCGCAGCCAAGCGCCGTCGGTCCAGAGCGCCACGTTCCGGTCCCAGCCCGCCCAGTCGCCGGTCGCGCCCGAGCCGACGATGTAGCGGTCGCCATCGGCGGGCGAACCAGGCGGCGCTGTCAGATCGCGGTCGAGGACGGAGAGCTGCACGAGCCCGTCGAGGATCCGAAGAGCCTCGTTGTGGGTGACGTGCTTCTGGGCCTGCGCCGCCAGGATGTAGGGCAGCAGGAGATGGGTCGTGGCGTCGGACATGGGATGGCCTTCAGAACGTGAGCGTGACGGTCTTGGGCGCGCCCCGCCCCACGAGGGCGGAGAGCTGGAAGATGCGGATGTCGAGCGTGTCGCCGGGGCCGAGCGGCGCGCCCCAATCGGCCGTTTGCTGGGCGGCCGTGTAGATCGCGCTGGTCGTGGAGGCGGTCAGCACCCGCCTCACGGTGGCACCGTCGAGGATCTCCACCTCGTAGGCTTCGATTTCCTCAACGAGAGCCGCCTCGACTGCGCCCCAGCTGTCGGCTGCGAGTGCGCGCGACCGGCGCGTCCAACGGATGGTGAGATCGCCGGGCGTGCGCGGCCTACGCCAGGGCTGTTCGACATGCGCGACGGAGAACGGACGAAGCCCCACGCCCTCGGGCGCGAAGGCCTGCGCGACGTAGGTCTCGTCGCTGACCGGGCGGCTGGCAGGGCCAATGCGCCAGTTCCACGGGATGCCGAGGTCGGCCTCGGCGATCGGCAGCGATGCCAGGCTGGCGTCCAGCACCACGACGCGGGCGCCGGCGGGCGCCGGATCGCCCATCGTGCCCTCGGTGCCGCGCTGACCGCGCAGGAGCCGGGTCAGGCGGTACCGGCCCGGCGCGATCAGCTCGGCCGCGCCTGCCTGGACGATTTCCCAACTGCCGGAGCCGGTTTCAACCGCTAGGACGTTGGCGCCGCCAAACAGCGTCAGGTCGGTGACGCTTTCCAGTGTGCCAGAGAGCAGATCGATCACCAGCGCATTGCCAAGATCGAAGCGCGAGGTCGGGCCCGCGAAGAAATCCGAGACCAGCGTTCCGATCCGGGCACGACCGCCAAATGTCGTCAGCAGCTCGAAGCCATCGGTAGAGGGACTGCGGAACACCGCCATTTCGCCCGGCCAGGGAACGGCGTGCGCTGCGGCGAAGGGCCGATGCGCGGGTTGATCCTCTGTCAGTTGCGGCAGGTCCAGCAGCGCCACCTCGGGTGCGCCGAACACCAAGGTTTGCGAAAGCGATGAGGGCCGTGGCGATCCTGGCGGCAGGTCGTGGGCCTCGCGATCCTGGCGGACCGCTTCGATCCCGCGCGCATCCGCATCCGCGATGGAGACGAGCCGCAGCGTAATGTGCCTCCCGTCATTTGCCAGCGTCACGACGTCTGCTGGATCCAATGCCAGCCGCGAGGGCGGCAGGCGGAATGCAGTTGTCTCGCGCCCGGTCCAGGCTTCCATCAGCGCGCGGCGGCAGCGCCGTTCGGCTTCCTCGGGCGGGACCGCCATCGGAAAGCTCTCCGAGGCAATCCGCGTCGTATCCACCGTGATCCGTTGCGCCTCAACAAGAGCGGCGTCGTAATCTTCGTCCGCACGCGCCACTTGCCATTTGAGCGCATGCGGCAGTTCGGTTTCCTGCGCACGCGTAAGTTCCAGTAGGTCGCCCTCGCGGGCTGCGACAAGATCGTCGTGCGTCAGGCTGGTGATGGACGCCCGCCCACGCATGACAAAACGGATCATGGAGCTGGCGTCGTCGCATGGAGGCAGGCGAGTTCGCCACAATTCAGGAACTGGCCGAAGCCGTCGGTCTGGCCGAACGCCATGTCAGCCGCCAATTACGCCTCGCCTATCTTGCACCCGAGGTTCTTAAACGCCTGACCTGCGGTCGGGAGACGTCGGCGGTCAGCCTCTACGATCTGTGCTTTCTGGCGGGGGATGCTTGGCAAAAACAGGCTGAGCGAACGTTTCGCTGACCTTCAATGAAAACTCGCCTGAAAGGACGTTGCCGTCAGCGAGACATGCGCGTCCAGCGGCGGGTGCAGCTCGAACGCCTTCGGCTCGCGCGCGAAGTTCCAGAGCCGGAACAGGGACCATTCCGCGCGCCGCTCCTCTGCCACAGCCAGTTCGTTCCGGCTGATGTGGAAAGGCGTGCGTTCCCAGCCATTCGTCGTCTTCACCTCGATCAGGCGCGGACGACCGTCCGGCACGAAGCTGGCGATATCGTAGCCAGCACCATCGCCATCTTCCTCTGACACCCACCGGACCTTGCGCGCAAGGTCGTCGCGGCCCGCTGATTTAAGGGCTGCACGCTCGTGCGCTAGGACGCGCTCCTCACCGGCACGGCCGAGGGAGCGGTTTCTCTCGTCTCTCGCCGCGACGTCGAACTTTCGCGCGATGTGCAGCATCTGCTCCAGCTCCTGTGGCGGTGGCTGGTTCGACAGTGTCGGCGGTGGGCCGATCCAGATAGGCTCTGCTTCCGCCAGACCAGTCGGCGCTCCTGTGCCCGAATACCGACCGAGCCACGCCGGGTTCAACGCCAGCCGGCGCGCCACGGCATCAACAAGCGTCATCTGGAAATTGAACGCAGGCTTGTAGCCCGGGATCCAGTCCTCACCGAGGCCCTTCAGCACGGCGCTGATGTTTTGATGTTTGAACTCGATCGATCCCTCAGATCTCTCGTTCAGCAATGGCAGAAGCACCCGTCGATGCTCGGCCTTGTTATATCGGTGCCCAGCGATGTCGTCAGCCAGCATCGCAAAGTAATCTGCGACGATCCGGTCGTTTTCTTCGTCTGTCCAGGGCCCATTCGACATGCCGCCAGGCTATGAGCGGAAAGTCTCTTTGTCATCAGAGACTTCTCGCGGTCTTTCGCATCAGCCCGCACAAACACGCCGCCTTCGGTTGTCTCTGTTCGCACCCCTAGCGGTCAAATTCACCGCAACTGCGGCGCAGTCCATTCTCGCCAAGCCTCTGAAAAGACGACCAGTTTCAATGCCGTCTTAATCTGGGTGCGGGGCGGATGGAAAGAGACGCGGGACGTTCGGAGACCGATTTTGGCCAAACGACCAGTCTCCGAAAGTCGGATGGCATCGCTAAACCCCTTTGAACCAAAAAGAAAAAAGGCCCCGTTAGGGACCTCATCTCGGGTTTGCGAATGGTTGGTGGCGGAGGAGGTGGGATTCGAACCCACGGTACGCTCTCACGCACGCCGGTTTTCAAGACCGGTGCATTCGACCACTCTGCCACTCCTCCGCAGCTTTGTGCCCCTTAGCGACTGTGTAGCGATTCTAAAAGCCGGTGCAGATTGCCGCCGATCCGCGCGCGGTGGGTTTTCACACGCGCCTCTTGGTTGTATCCTGCGGCTGCGGGCCGGGAGAGCGGCGCCAACAGGCATGAAAAAAACAAATGATAGGCGCGCCGACATGCGTCAGGGTGGAGCGGGACAATTTCAATGACAAGCCGAATTCCGATGAGATCGGGCGTCCGGGGGGCGCTGCTCTTGACCAGTTTTGTGGCCCTCGCGGGGTGCGAAGACGGGTTTCAGATGCCCTTTGGACAGGGCGCAAATGCGTCTGAGGCTGGCGTGGCGGGGTCTACCGAGGCGCAAACCCCCTCGGGGGCAACCCGTTTGGTCGAGCGCGACGTCGAGGCGCCGGAGGTGTTTCAGGTCACCGATAGCGGGCTTTGGGATGGTCGTCCGTCGCTCGGCGGCGTTTGGGTGGCGCATCCCGACGCCACGGATCCCGAGCGCGTGATTATCCGGGATACGACCACGGATCGGTTCGTGATTGGCGCGCTGTTCCGGCGCGAACGGGATAATCCGGGCCCGGCTTTGCAGGTTTCCTCCGATGCGGCCGCCGCTCTGAACCTGATTGCGGGCCAACCGACCGAGTTGAATGTCACGGCGCTGCGGCGCGAGGCCGAGCCGGAGCCGCTTCCCGAACCGGCGAGTGAAGAGGTGGCCGCCACCGGCGCGGCCCCCGAGAGTATCGAGGCGCAAGCTCTCGACCCGATCGCCGCTGCGGCCGCCGCGATTGACGAAAGCGAAACGACGGAAACTGTCGCCGCATCTGCCCCCGCGCCAAGCCCGGCGCCGACCTCCGCGCCTGCGTCCAATCTAGATCGGCCCTATATCCAAATCGGGATATTCAGCGTCGAGGAAAACGCCAACAACACCGCCCAGGCCCTGCGCACGGCGGGGATGGTGCCGACGATCTATGATCAGACAAGCAATGATCGGCGGTTCTGGCGCGTGGTTGTAGGCCCGTCCCGAACCCGGGCCGAGCGAGATCAACTTTTGCAAACCGTCCGTGGTCTTGGCTTCCAAGACGCCTATTTTGTGACGAACTAACCGAAAAAGGACCGTGATGATCGCCATCGCCCGTGCCGTTCTTGCCGGATTTGCCCTTCTGGCCCTGACTGTCGCTGCCTCTGCTTTCGAGACCGAGGCCGAAGCGGCTTATGTGATCGACCACAATACCGGCCAGATCTTGTTGAGCCATAACGATCAACTGCCGCTGCCGCCTGCGTCGATGTCGAAGTTGATGACGTTGAACATGGTGTTCGAGGCGCTGGAAGATGGCCGCTTGTCTCTCGACACGACCCTGCCGGTCAGCGCCCATGCGATGAGCTTCGGCGGGTCGACCATGTTTCTGACCACCCGTGACCGGGTCACGGTCGAAGACTTGATCCGGGGGATTGTCGTTCTGTCCGGCAATGATGCAAGTGTGGTGTTTGCAGAAGCGCTCAGCCCTGACGGGACCGAGGAAGGCTTTGCCGCGATGATGACCGAGCGCGCGCGGCAATTGGGAATGGACAACTCCACGTTCCGCAATTCCTCAGGCTGGCCCGCGCCGGGCCATGTGATGAGCATGCGGGATTTGGGCATTCTGGCCGAACGGCTGATCACCGAGTTCCCGCAATATTACACGTATTTCGCTGAGACCGAATTTGCCTTTGATGGTCGTGCGCCCGACAACAGGTTCAACCGCAACCCGCTTCTGGCGCTCAACATCGGCGCGGACGGGCTGAAAACCGGCCATACGCAGGAGGCGGGGTACGGGCTTGTCGGCTCCGCTGTCCAAGGCGACCGGCGGGTGACATTCGTGATCACCGGCCTTGAGACGACCGTTGGCCGCGCGCGCGAGGCGGAGCGGATCGTCAATTGGGCATTCCGGCAGTTTGCCGAGCGCGAGGTGGTGTCCGCCGGGGCGGTTGTGGCGGAGGCGGAAGTGTTTATGGGCGCGGCGAGCACCGTTGGCCTGACGCCGGCGGAAGATGTAACGATGCTGGTCCCCGCGGTTCAGGGCGAAGAGATCGAGGCGGAAGTGATCTATGAGGGCCCGATTTCCGCGCCGATTGAGGCCGGCGCCGAGCTGGGCACCTTGGTTGTTCGGATGGAGGGATTTGAGGATCGTCATATCCCGTTGGTTGCGGCCCAAGCCGTTGAGCGTGGCGGGATCACCACGCGCCTTGGGACCGCGGCCCGTTTGCTCCTCCGTGATCTTCTGGGTAATGACCCGGGTCTGGCGCCAAGCTGATGGGGACAGGGCAGGGGCTGTTTATCAGCTTGGAAGGCATCGACGGGTCGGGCAAATCCACCCAAGCGCAGCTTTTGGCCGAGGCGCTGCGCCAGGCCGGGCATGATGTTCTGTTGACGCGAGAGCCCGGTGGCTCGCCAGGGGCCGAGGAGATCCGCGCGCTGGTCCTGCAAGGCGATCCGGATCGTTGGTCGGCGGAAACAGAGATTTTACTTTTTACCGCGGCCCGCCGCGATCATATGGAGCGGGTGATCCAGCCCGCGCTGGAGGCGGGCCAAATCGTGATCTGCGACCGGTTCGCTGACAGCACCCGCATGTATCAGGGCCTGTCGCGTGGCGATCTGCGCAAGCTGGTCGATGACCTGCATGACCTGATGATTGGGCGAGAGCCGGATTTGACCGTGCTGATCGATATGGACCCGACCGCTGGCTTGGCCCGCGCCAAGGGGCGGCAGGGTGTTGAAGAGCGGTTCGAGGATTTTGGCCTGTCACTTCAGGAACGGATGCGCGCGGGCTATCTGGAACTGGCCGAGGCTGCGCCGGAACGGTTCCGCGTGATCGATGGGGGGCGCGATATGGATGCGGTGGCGCGCGACGTCTTTGCCACGGTCACCGCTGCGCTGCGATGAGCGGCGAGGACGATATCCCGCCCGAGGCTGACCGGCTCGACGGGGCGCCGCATCCGCGCGAGACCGACCAGATTTTTGGCCAAGACGCGGCGGAGGCTGCGTTTCTGAGCGCCTTCACATCGGATCGCTTGCACCATGCTTGGCTTCTGACCGGTCCACGCGGCGTCGGCAAAGCAACGCTGGCCTGGCGCATCGCCCGCTTCTTGCTGGCCACGCCACCGGACACCGGCGATGCGCTGTTTGCCGCTCCGGTGCCCGAGACGCTCGACGTCCCACCGGATCATCCGGTCGCGCGCCGCTTGCACGCGATGTCAGAGCCCGGGCTGATGCTGTTGCGCCGCCCATGGGATGAGAAGGCGAAGCGGTTCAAGGCACAGATCACCGTCGACGAGGTGCGCAAACTGAAAGACTTCTTCGCGCTTTCGGCCAGCGATGGCGGGCGGCGTGTGGTCATTGTCGATGCCGCCGATGAGATGAACACCAATGCGGCCAATGCCCTCTTGAAGGTGTTGGAGGAGCCGCCCGCCAATGCCGTGCTGCTGCTCGTCGCGCACCAGCCCTCGCGGCTCTTGCCGACGATCCGCTCGCGGTGTCGGACCCTGCGCCTGGATCGGCTGTCGGAGGCGGATTTGGGCCGCGCGCTCGGCCAGGCGGAGATCGAAACCGATGCCAGCCCGGCGCTGGCCGAATTGGCTGAGGGATCGGTGGGGGAGGCCGCCCGACTGACCGCGTTGGATGGCTTGGCGCTTTATGCCGATTTGGTCGGACTGTTCGGCTCCATGCCGGGTATGAGCAGGTCGGCGGCCAGCAAACTGGCCGAGGCCGCCGCCGCCCGCGGCGCAGAGGCGCGGTTTGATCTGACGCTGGTTTTGATCGACCGGCTGCTCAGCCGCTTGGCGCGAACCGGCGCGACGGGGCAGGCGCCGCCAGAGATCGTCACCGGTGAAGCACAGATGCTGACCCGATTGGCCCCCGATCCGGCGACAGGGCGAGCTTGGGCCGATCTGGCGCAAGGGCTGACGGCCCGGGCCCGGCGCGGCAAGGCGGTCAACCTTGACCCTGCCGCGCTCATCCTTGATATGTGTCTCAGCCTTGAGAAGACGGCGGCGCGCATTCCCGCCTGAAGAGTTCCGAACAGAGTGTTCCATGCCCGCCACGCCTGAGATCGTCGACAGCCATTGCCACTTGGACTTCCCGGATTTTGCCGAGGAATTGCCGGAGGTTATCACGCGTGCAGCTGAGGCGGGCGTGACCCGGATGGTGACGATTTGCACCCGGCTTCGTAACGCGCCGCAGGTCCGCGCGATTGCCGACGCACATGCCCCGGTGTTCTGGGCTGGAGGCACTCATCCGATGAGCGCCGCCGAGGAGCCAATGGCCACGCTTGCGGAGTTGGAAACCCTCGCACGGCACCCGAAATTTGTCGGCATTGGCGAGACGGGGCTGGATTACCATTACACCGCCGAGAGCGCCGCTGTGCAGCAGGAGAGCCTGCGTCTGCACATCGAGGCTGCCCGCGTGACCGGCCTGCCGCTGATCATCCATGCACGCGCAGCGGATGAGGATATGGCCCGCATTCTGACCGAAGAGCATCGCGCCGGGGCTTATACCTGCGTCATGCATTGCTTCTCTTCGGGCGCGGGCCTCGCGCAAGCCGCGTTGGACTTGGGGTTCTATCTGTCGATGTCGGGCATTGCGGCCTTCCCCAAATCCACCGAGCTGCGCGAGATTTTCGCCGCCGCCCCGGTGGACCGCATTCTTGTCGAAACCGACGCGCCCTATCTGGCCCCGCCGCCCTATCGCGGCAAACGCAATGAGCCCGCCTATACCGCCTTCACCGCGCGGGTTGGGGCCGAGCTGTTTGGGGTGAGCGAAGCTGAGTTCGCCGCCCAAACCAGCGCCAATTTCGACCGGCTTTTCTGGAAAGCGGCCGCGTGGCAGGCGGCGGCGTGAATGGCTGACCTGAAGCTCACCATCCTGGGCTGCGGCTCGTCCGGCGGCGTCCCGCGATTGGGCGATGTCTGGGGTGAATGCGACCCCAACGACCCCCGAAACCGCCGCCGTCGTTGCTCGCTCCTGGTGCAGCGGATCACGGAAGGGGGCGAAACGGCAGTGCTGATCGACGCCTCGCCCGACTTGCGGCAGCAATTGTTGGATGCGGGAATCGGGCGGCTTGATGCGGTGCTGTTCACGCATGCCCATGCCGATCACACCCACGGGCTCGATGATCTTCGGATGATCGTGTTCAACATGCGCCAGAGGTTGCCGGTCTATGCCGATGGCGCGACGCAGGACAATCTGCTGGCCCGGTTTGGCTATGCCTTTGTGCAACCGGCGGGTTCAGCCTATCCGCCGATCCTGGACCTTCACGCGATTGATGGCGACGTGACGATTGAGGGGGCAGGGGGTCCGATCACCTTCACGCCCTTTGAAGTTACCCATGGCAATATCGACGCCTTGGGCTTCCGCATGGGCGACATAGCCTATCTGCCGGATGTGTCCGACATCCCAGACGCGGTTTGGCCGGTTTTGGCGGGGCTCGATTGTTGGATCATCGACGCCCTGCGGCGGACGCCGCATCCGAGCCATGCGCATTTGGACCTGACATTGGAGTGGATCGCCCGCGCGGCGCCCAAGCGTGCGGTGTTGACCAATATGCATATTGATCTGGATTATCAGACGGTTGCCGATGAAACGCCCGACCATATCACCCCGGCTTATGACGGTATGGTGATCCGCGCCGAGGTCTAGATGGCGGATTTGCTATCCGTTGTTTTGCCGGTCTTCCTCGTGATCGGAGCGGGGTATCTGGCGGTCTGGCGCGGGCTGTTCTCCGATAGCGGCGTCGATGGGTTGATGAATTTCACTCAGAAATTCGCCATTCCCTGCCTGCTGTTCATGGGTATTTCGACGCTCGATCTAGAGCAGAATTTTGATTGGCGGCTGCTGGCCTCTTTCTACACCGGCTCTACCGTTTGTTTCTTTCTGGGGATGTTTGGGGCGCGGGCCCTCTTTGGTCGGCCTTGGCAGGATAGCGTGGCCATCGGCTTCGCCTGTCTCTTTGCCAATACCGTGCTTCTGGGCTTGCCGATTATGGAACGCGCCTATGGGCCGGATTCTCTGGGGCCGAATTTCGCGATTGTCGCTTTGCATGCGGCGTTTTGCTATCTGCTTGGGATCACCGCGATGGAGATCGTGCGGGCCGATAGCAATTCTCCGCTTCGCATGGTGAGGACCGTGGGCTTGGCGATGTTCCGCAACCCATTGATGATCGGCGTGGGGCTTGGATTTGTGGTCAATCTGACCGGCTTGCCGATGCCGGGCGTGTTGACTGAGGCGATCAACCTGATGATCCGCGCGGCCCTGCCAGCGGCGCTCTTTGGCTTGGGCGGTGTGCTCTATCGCTATAAACCCGAAGGCGATGCGAAGGTGATCGCGTTTATCTGTGTGATGTCGCTCATTGTGCATCCGGCAATTGCATACGGGATGGGCGGGCAGGTGCTGGCGCTCAGTGAGGAACAGATGCGGTCGGTGGTGATTACGGCGGCGATGGCGCCGGGCGTGAACACCTATATCTTCGCCAATATGTATGGCGCGGCCCGACGCGTTGCGGCCTCATCAGTGCTGATTGGCACCGCGCTGACGGTGCTGACGGCCTCCATTTGGCTGGCCGTGCTGCCCTAACGCCGCGCCAGGGCGATCTCAGACGCCTTCGACGACCACGATCACGCTATCGGCCGCGTTGCGACGGATTTCGGCAACCTCTTGGTATTCCGGGTCATTATAGGCCGTCAGCGCCGCTTCATAGCTTGGAAACTCGATCACTACGTGGCGCTCAAAGGTCTCGCCTTCAACAACTTCCGACTGTCCGCCGCGAATGATGAACTGCCCGCCGAGATTGTTCAGGATCGGCGTGTCACGGCGCACATATTCCGGGTAGGCCTCAGGGTCGGTGACGGTGATATGGCCGATGATGTAACCTTTGGGCATGAGATGCGCCTTTCCTGCAGATGGGTTGAGCGGTTTAAACCAACGTGTTGCGGGGATTACAACCATCGCGTGATGCGTCTTATCTCTTGCATTGCTGGCCTTGTTCCCATCTGACGCTTGGCGTAAGCAGCACACTCGACTGGCCGCAGGAACCCACCCGCTCATGTCCGCCACTGATCAGACGCCCCCAGACCCGCAAAGCAATGATCACTCGCCCGATATGCGGGCGACGCATCTGCTTGGCCGGCTCTGGCGGGAACATGTCTCGGCCTATTGGGTGCGCATGGTCGCGGCGCTACTCTTGATGACCATCGAAGGCGCTACCCTTGGGGCCGCGGCCTATCTGATCCAGCCGCTCTTCGATCAGGTGCTTGTCCCTGGGAATGAGGGGATGATTACGTGGGCGGCGTTCGCGATTGCAGGTATTCTGCTTCTGCGCGCGGTGGCGGGGTTTGGCCAGCGGCTGATCATTGTCTCCATCGGTTTGAAGGTCGTCACCGCGTTGCAGACCCGGCTCTTGGAGCATCTTTTGCGCCTGGATGGCCGCTATTTCCAAGAGAACGCGCCCGGTGCGTTGATCGAACGGGTGCGAGGCGACACAACCGCCCTGCAGAGCTTGGCCGCGACCGCGCTGATGTCGGCCGGCCGCGACGTGATTTCGCTGGTCACGCTCTTGACGGTGATGTTTTTGAATGACTGGCAATGGTCGCTTTTGGCGATGATCGGCGTGCCACTGATGTTCTTTCCCATCGCAGCGCTGCAGCGGCTGATCCGGGGGTTCACCCATGCCGCACGAGAGGCCGCGTCCCGCCTTTCCACGCAGATGGATGAGATCTTCCACGGGATCCAATCAATTAAGGTCAACCGGCTCGAGGCGCATCAATCGAAGGAGTTCCGATCAGAGATTGGGCGCTTCTTGGGGCAGCAGATGCGCGCTGAACGCAGCAAGGCGGGAACGCCCGCATTGGTTGATGTCATGGCGGCGGGGGCCTGTTTGATCGTTCTGTTGGTGGGCGGGGCCGAGATCGTGTCTGGCGAAAAGACGGTGGGGCAGTTCATGTCCTTTTTCACCGCGCTGGCGCTTGTGATGGATCCGGTCCGGCGGCTGTCGAACCTCTCTGCCTATATCCAAGCTGCGTTGGCCTCGCTGGAACGGCTTTATGAGGTGCTGAACGCGGAGCCGACGATCCTTTCGCCAGCCAGCCCGAAACCGCTCAAGCCTGGCGATCTGGTGTTTGACGATGTGCATTTCGCCTATGGCGACGCGCCGGTTCTCAATGGTCTGAGTTTTACCGCAGCGGAAGGGCAGACCACGGCGCTTGTTGGGCCATCTGGTGCGGGCAAGAGCACGGTTTTTGGTCTGCTGACGCGTCTCATCGACCCCGATAGCGGGCAGATCACCATCGCGGGCACGCAGACCACGGCAGCCGAGCTCGAACGTCTGCGCGACAGTATTGCCGTTGTCGGGCAGGAAACCGCTTTGTTCGATCAAAGCATTGCGCAAAACATCCGCTTGGGGCGTTTGGATGCGACCGAAGCCGAAATTCGCGCCGCCGCTGAGGCCGCCTCGGTCTTGGAATTCGCCGAGGCCTTGCCAGACGGGTTGGAGACGGCCGTTGGTCCGCGCGGATCGGCCCTGTCGGGTGGGCAGCGCCAACGGGTCGCCATTGCCCGGGCAATGCTGCGCGATGCGCCGATTCTGCTCTTGGATGAGCCGACATCCGCCCTTGACGCAAGGTCAGAGAAACTGGTGCAGGCGGCCTTGGAGCGCCTCTCGAAAGGCCGGACGACGCTGGTGATCGCTCACCGTCTATCAACGATTCGTGAGGCTGATCTCATTGTCGTGATGGACAAGGGATGCCTTGTAGAAAAGGGCAATCACGCCTCTTTGATGCAGGTCGAGGGCGCCTATGCGCGCCTGCATGCCCTGCAATCCGCGGGCGTCACGACTGGATTGTGATGCCACGGCGCGACGGGTGATCGCGCGGTGCCAGAAAAGCTTTATTTGACTTTCTAGGGACGTCCGTTGACGGTGTCGGTACGCGAGTTCGAAGACTGGCGGTGGCCGTATCTGCCGTCAGATAACCAAAGGACTAACACGTGCCCCGTTGCGTCTGTGCAAAACCGACGTCTTTTCTGGCCCTCCTCTGTTGTGTGGTGGCCACGTTTTTTGCGGCTGCAACCGGTGTTAAGGCGCAACAACTTGCCGCCGCATCGACGGCGACACCGGCCAATCTGGCCGCGCGTGCTGCTGATCCCAATGGCTCCATACTGGCGGCCTACTACCACCAGATGGAGACCCATTTGGTGAGCCAGGGCCATCTGCGCCAAGAACGGCATCCGCGTGGATCGAACCTGAGTGCCGAAGTTTTGGCCGATAATTTCATGCAGATCGCGATGCGGAGCGAATATAGCTTGCGCGGCGGTGGCATTTCTCGGGGCGGGCAGGCCGCCCCCTTGCGCCGTTGGGTCGAACCGGTGCGCCTTGGCGTGCGGTTTGGAATGTCGGTTCACTCGGCGCAACAGCGGGCGGATATGTCGACCGTGCGCCAAGTCGCGCGGCGGCTAGAGGTGGCGACCGGCCATCCCGTCGCGGTGACAGCGAATTCGCCGAACTTCCATGTTCTCGTGGTCAGTGATGCGGAGCGTGCGGGACTTGCGCCACTATTGCGCGAATTGGTGCCGGGGCTCAGCCGCGCGGCGGTGAACGCGATTACCGGTATGGGGCGCAACACGTTCTGTATGGTCGTGGCCGTGCCGAACCGGGACCTGAGCCAGGGATATGACCAAGCCATCGCCATCGTGCGGGCCGAACATCCCGCGCGGATGCGCCAATCCTGCATCGAAGAAGAACTGGCCCAAGGGATGGGGCTTGCCAATGACAGCCCAGGGGCCTGGCCGTCGATTTTCAACGATGACGAGGAATTTGGTGTTCTGACCCGCCATGACGAGTTGTTGTTGCAGATGCTGTATCATCCGGCGTTGCACCCCGGCATGGTCCCCCATCAGGTGGCGCCGATCCTGCCCGCGCTCAGTCAGCAGATCGCGCAACGCGGCTGATCTGACGGGCGCGAACCGGCCGATCGCTGATCGATCTCTTTCCGTCTCCCGCAGGCCGCGCTAGGCTTGCCAAAAGAGCAGTAAAGAGGGTTCCGGCAATGCAGGTCACACGGCGATGGGTCAATTTCGGCGCGGTTGCGGCCCTCACAACGGGCTGCGTGCCAAGCATCGGAACCAGCAATCGCGTATCTGCAACGGATGCCCCTGGCATGCGCCCGGTGCCAAATCCCCGGTATGACGCCTGGGTCGCCGCATTTCGCGGGCGGGCAGCGGAGAACGGCATCTCTCAAAGCACCTTATCCGCCGCGTTTCGCGGCACCGGCTTCTTGCCCGGCGTGGTGGAGCGGGACCGCAATCAAACGGAGTTCTCTCGGACGCTAGAAGACTATATCGCGATTGTCGCTCCGGCGGAGAAGGTGGCCACCGGCCGCAGCCGGTTGAACGCAGAGCTGGGCTTGCTAACAGAGATCGAGGATCGTTATGGCGTGTCACCGCATGTGGTTACGGCCATTTGGGGCGTAGAGAGCAACTACGGCGCGCGACGTGGCACGATCCCGGTGATTTCGGCCACCTCGACGCTGGCCTTTGATGGGCGTCGCGGGGTTTTCTTCGAGCGGCAGTTGATGGCGGCGCTGCGCATTCTACAAAATGGCGACATCAGCCCCGCCCGCATGACCGGAAGCTGGGCGGGCGCGATGGGGCATACGCAGTTTATCCCGACAACCTTCGAAGCTTACGCCGCCGATTTTCGGGGCGACGGGCGGCGCGATATCTGGTCGGACGACCCGACAGATGCGCTGGCCTCGGCGGCGGCCTATCTGTCCCGCTCTGGCTGGCAGAGAGGGCGCCCCTGGGGCGTTGAGGTCCGCTTACCGGAGGGGTTTGACAGTGGCCTTGCAGGGCGCGGGGCGCGCCGCGCGGTGTCAAGCTGGGCTGGGCTCGGCGTGCGCCTGGCGCAAGGCGGGGTGCTGCCTGATCATGGGCCAGGTGCGATTCTGATCCCGGAAGGCGTCACCGGCCCGGCCTTCCTGGCTTTCCGGAATTTCGACGTGATCCTGCGCTACAACAATTCCATCAATTATGGGATTGGCGTCGGCTATCTCTCGGATCGTCTGGCCGGCGGCGGCACGCTGTGGGGGCAGTTCCCGCCGGACCAATATGGCTTGACCATCGACGACCGCCGCGCCCTGCAACAGGGCCTGACCCGTGCTGGCTATGATGCGGGCACAGCCGACGGGGTCATTGGGGCACGAACCGAGGCCGCAATCCGCAGCTATCAGCAAGCCAACGGCCTGACTGCCACCGGCACGCCATCGCGTGGGCTGCTCAACCGATTGCGCTAGTGTTTGATCTTGGCGGGGAAGATGGTGCCGCAGGGGAGGATTGAACTCCCGACCTCGTCATTACCAATGACGCGCTCTACCACTGAGCTACTGCGGCCGCGTTCTCGCGTGGGCGGTGGATTAGACGCTATTGCCCTATGACGCAAGCGCAATCTGGACCCTGTTGCCTGCCTGCGGTAGAGGAGGGGCCATGGAGCGGAAAACCACGAAATCAAGCCCGTCAAACAAGGGCAAAACCCGCGAAGACAGGTTGAAATCGGCGTTGAAGGCGAACCTTCAGCGGCGCAAGGCACAGGCCCGCGCCCGTGATGCGGCGTCGGAGACCGAGAGCAAGAAATAAAGGCAGGCGGCAATGGATTCGATCATCGTTGAGGGCAATGGCCCGCTTTCTGGGCAAATCCCGATTTCGGGTGCAAAAAACACCTGTCTCAAGCTGATGACGGCGGCGCTTTTGAGTGATGAGCCGCTGACGCTGACCAATGTGCCGCGCTTGTCGGATATTCGGACGCTTTCGACACTGCTCGAATCTCATGGCTGCGAAGTCGCGTTGTTGCAGGAGGGCCGGGTGATGGTCCTCTCGGCGCGCGAGATCACCAATCGGCGTGCGGATTATGAGATCGTGCGAAAGCTGCGCGCCTCGTTCAACGTTTTGGGGCCACTTCTGGCGCGCGAGGGTGAGGCGATTGTCTCGCTGCCCGGCGGCTGCGCCATCGGCGCGCGCAAGGTTGATCTGCATATGATGGCGCTGGAAAAGCTGGGTGCCACGATCGAGTTGGAAGAGGGGTATGTCCACGCGACAGCCCCGAATGGATTGACCGGAGCTGTGATCGAGTTTCCGTTTGTGTCTGTCGGGGCCACCGAAAATGCCCTGACGGCGGCCACGCTGGCCAAGGGCACGACCGTGATCAAAAACGCGGCGCGTGAGCCAGACACTGTGGATTTGGCGAAATGTCTCACTGAGATGGGCGCGAAGATCAGCGGGGCAGGGACCTCGGAGATCACCGTGGAAGGCGTCGACCGGTTGCACGCCGCAACCCATCAGGTGATCCCCGACCGGATCGAGCTTGGCACCTTCATGATTGCGCCGGCGATTTGCGGCGGTGAGGTCGAGCTTCTCGGCGGGCGGCGGGATTTGCTCTCGGCGTTCTGTGACAAGTTGGAAGAGGCCGGCGTCGAGATTACCGAAACCAAATCCGGGCTCAAGGTCAGCCGCAAAAACGGCGCGATCAAAGCGGTGGATGTGACAACCGCGCCCTTTCCCGGCTTCCCCACGGATCTGCAGGCGCAGTTCATGGCGCTGATGTGTACCGCCGAGGGCAACAGCGTGCTGGAAGAGACGATTTTCGAAAACCGCTTCATGCATGCGCCGGAATTGATCCGGATGGGGGCGGAGATTGATGTCCATGGCGGAACCGCGACGGTGACCGGCGTGAAGGGCCTGACCGGCGCGCCGGTGATGGCAACGGATTTGCGCGCCAGCGTCAGCTTGATCCTCGCGGGCCTGGCGGCGGAGGGCGAAACGCGGGTTGCGCGGGTCTACCACTTGGACCGGGGCTACGAACGGATTGAAGAGAAACTGTCCTCGGTCGGGGCGAAGATCAAACGGGTGAAAGACGATGGTTGAAGACGCCCGATTTGAGGATGGCGGCGAACAGCCAGTGGCGCTGAAAGCGCTGGACGGCGACGACTTGCAGGTCATCTCGGCGCTGGTGCAGGATGCCGTGTTCCCGATCACCGAGATGACCTGGGATCGGACAAAACGGCGCTTTGCGGTGTTGCTTAACCGGTTCCGGTGGGAAGATCGTGGCCGGAAGGGCGCACCTGAACGGGTACAATCGGTATTGGTCTTCGAAGACGCGATGGCCGTGGCCAGCCAGGGGATCGATCAGACCGACCGTAATCTGGTCCTATCGCTTCTCGCCTTGGAATGGGCGGCGGGCGAGGATGGCACGGGCCGGATCACGCTGGTTCTGGCCGGAGATGGAGCGGTCGCTGTCGAGGTGGAGGCGCTGGAGGTCACGCTGAAAGATGTGACGCGGCCCTATATCGCGCCTTCGGGCAAGGCGCCCGATCACCCGGAATGACAGTCCGCCGCCTGACCGCCGAGGATGCAGCGACCTATCAGGCGCTGAGGCTCGAAGGTATCGCGGCATTCCCGCTCTCTTTTTTGCAAACGCGGGAAGAGGCCGAGGCATCGGAGCCAGAAGAGCTGGCGAAACGGCTGAACTCCGGCGCAATTTATGGCCTGTTTGACGGGGGCAAATTGGTTGGGTTCGCCGGTTTGAGCCAGCAGCCTTGGGCGATGGCGCGGCATCGCGCCCATATCGGCCCCTTTTATGTTTCTGTCAGCCACCAAGGGCAGGGCGGTGCGCAAGAGTTGATGGATCGCATGGTGGCCGATGCCGAAACTATGGGCGTCCGGCAGTTGGAGCTTTGGGTCTGGTCGGGCAATACCCGGGCCATCGCGTTTTACACCAAGAATGGATTTGCGCCTGTCGGGGTGATAGCGCAGGCGATGATCAAGGACGGACGTACCCATGACGACCTGTTTATGGTCCGTCAGTTGGATCAACCCACCCCTCACGCAGTGCCAGCCAAAGATGGGCTGCGCAGGCTTCATCCTGAAGACTGGATGGCCTTTCGTGATATCCGGTTGGACATGCTGCGCCGGGATCCGACGGCATTTGGCTCCACCCATGCCGATTGGGCGGGCAAACCCCGGGCTGAGATCAAGGCTTGGATCGCCAAGATGCATCTATTTGCCTTTGTCGAGGGCGGGCGATATCTGGCCTCCGCCGCGTGGTATCCGCTGCCGGGCGCGACCGTGCGCCACCGTGGCACTGTCATCGCGGTTTACACCCGACCCGAAGCCCGCGGACGGGGATTGTTTCGACAGGTGATGGCGGCGGTGGAGCGCGACGCAAAGGCTTCCGGCATCTTGCAGCTGGAACTGGACGTGTCTGCCGACCAGGACGTGGCGCAATCGGCCTACTTGGCGCAGGGTTACGCCATCCTCGGCGGCAGCCCCCGGGCGCTTTGTCATGATGGGGTCTATTCCGACAAGATCATGATGCTGAAACGGCTTGATCGCGACGCTTGAGGCCGATGCCGTGGCACGCTATGGCTCCCCCGAGGCAAAAGGGGCAGGGATATGCCGGTTTTTCTGAACAGCACCGACCCGGATTTTGAGACGCGGTTTGCAGCGCTTCTTGAGATGAAGCGTGAGGATGCGCCCGAGGTTGATGATGTCGTGGCGGAGATCATCGGCGATGTGCGTGCCAGAGGGGATAAGGCGGTCATCGAATTGACCGAGCGGTTTGACCGTCTTGCGTTGATGCCCGAGACGCTGGCCTTCACGCCCGAGGAGATCGCTGACGCCACCGCCCAAGTGCCGACCGAAGAACGCGCGGCATTGGAACTGGCCGCTGACCGTATCCGCGCCTATCACGCGCGTCAGATGCCCGAGGATCAGAGCTGGACCGATGAGAGCGGTGCGCGGCTTGGCTGGCGTTGGACGCCGGTCTCCGCCGCCGGGCTTTATGTGCCGGGTGGGTTGGCAAGCTATCCCTCTTCGGTGCTGATGAACGCGATCCCTGCGCAGGTTGCGGGTGTCGAGCGGTTGGTGATTTGCGCGCCCACGCCCGATGGCGTCGTGAACCCTCTGGTTCTTCTGGCCGCGCATCTGTCTGGTGTGGAGACGATCTATCGGATTGGAGGCGCGCAAGCCATCGCCGCCATGGCTTATGGCACCGACACCATCGCGCCGGTCGACAAAATCACCGGACCTGGCAATGCCTATGTGGCCGCCGCCAAGCGGCGGGTCTTTGGCAAGGTTGGGATCGATATGATCGCGGGGCCGTCCGAGATTCTGGTGATTGCGGATCAGGACAATGATCCCGATTGGATCGCGGTCGATCTGTTGAGCCAAGCCGAACACGACGAAAGCGCGCAATCGATCCTGATCACCGATGATGCCGGTTTTGGACAAGCCGTGACCCAAGCGGTTGAAAAACGGCTGGAAAGTCTTGAGCGGCGGGCCATCGCCGGGCCAAGCTGGCGCGATTATGGCGCTGTGATCATCGTGCGCGATCTGGAGGAAGCGGTGGCCTTATCGAACCGCGTCGCGCCCGAACATCTGGAACTCTGCGTCGCCGACCCGACCGCGCTTTCGGCGCAGATCAAACATGCAGGCGCGATTTTTCTCGGCCAATGGACGCCCGAAGCGATTGGTGACTATGTCGGTGGACCGAACCACGTGCTGCCCACGGCGCGCTCGGCCCGGTTCTCCAGTGGTCTCAGCGTGATGGATTTCCTCAAACGCACCACTTTGGCGGAAATGACCCCTGCGGCCTTGCGCGCCATAGGCCCGGCGGCGGAAACTCTGGCACGATCCGAAAGCCTGGAGGCGCATGGTCTGTCCGTGCGCGCCCGTTTAGACCGTTTGAATGAAGGCCCGTTGGAAGAAGGCCCCGCAGAGTAATGACAATGCACTTATGCCATATTGAGATCGACACCACCGGCTTGCCCGCCCCCACGCCCGAGATCGAGCAGGAGCGGAAGGTCGCGATTTTTGACCTGTTGGAGGACAACTCCTTCGTTCTGCCCGCCCGCGAGGATCGCGACGTACCCGCCGGACCCTATCGGCTGACCCTCGCAATCCGCGAAAAGCGGTTGGTGTTTGACGTAACCACCGAGGGCGGGGATGCCGCGGCAGAGTTTCACCTCTCGCTCAGCCCGTTTCGGCAGGTCGTCAAAGACTACTGGCAAATCTGCGAAAGCTATTTCGACGCGGTGAAAAAACTGCCCCCCAGCCAGATCGAGGCCATCGATATGGCGCGGCGGGGCATCCACAATGAGGGGGCCCGTGTGTTGCAAGAGCGGTTGGAGGGCAAAGCCGCGCTCGATCTGGATACCGCGCGGCGGCTCTTCACGCTGATCTGCGTGTTGCATTTCGGGGCCTAGGCACGGTGTCCGACGACTTCCCCCAATCGGTTTTGTTCTGCTGCGATCATAATTCGACGCGGTCGCCGATGGCCGAAGGGTTGATGAAGAAGTTTTATGGCCATCGGGCCTATGTGCAGTCGGCCGGGGTGAAGCATGAGTTGGAGATCGATGGCTTCGCCGTCGCCGTCTGCGATGAGATGGGGGTTGAGCTGGCGCGCCATCAAGTGCGCAGTTTCGATGAGATGCAGGAATGGGGTGATGATCTGTCGGGCTTCGACCTGATTATCGCCTTGTCACCGGCCAGCCAGCGCAAAGCCCTTGAATTTACGCGGCATTATCACCTCGATGTGGAGTATTGGCCGATCATGGACCCCACCGGATTGGGGGAAACGCGGGAGGCAAAACTGGCGGCCTATCGCCAGACCCGAGATCAGATCATCAGCCAAATGCAGGCGCGCTTTGGCCCGCCGACGGAGGAGCAGGCATGAGCCAGGATGTGATCAGTCGCTACTATGCAGCGTTCGACGCGGGCGATGTTCCGGGAATGCTCGATTGCCTGACCGAGGATGTCGCCCATCATGTGAACGAGGGCGGTGTGCGGGTCGGCAAAGACGCGTTCGAAGCGTTTTGTGCCCATATGAACCGCAGTTACCAGGAGCGTCTTGAGGATATCGTGGTGATGCGATCCGAAGATGGCACCCGGGCGGCGGCGGAGTTCACGGTGCATGGTCGGTATCTTGAAACGGATGACGGGTTGCCTGAAGCGCGGGGGCAGACCTATGTCCTGCCAGCGGGGACGTTTTTCTCCCTCTCTGGGGGTAAAATCGCGCGCGTGGTGACCTATTACAACTTGGCCGAATGGACGCGCCAAGTCTCGGCATGAGCCCTCGCTATCAGACCTTCATCGGGGCGGAGGTGGCCGAGATCATCGACGATCTGGCCCGGCTCAGGATCACCGTTTTTCGGGATTGGCCGTATCTTTATGATGGTGATCTGGCTTATGAGCGGGCCTATCTGCAGCGCTATGTGAAGCCCGGTGTGATCGTCGTGGGCGCATTCGATGATGCGGAAATGGTCGGGGCGGCCACGGGCATGCCGCTCATCGAACATGCCGATGATTTCGCAGCGGCCTTCGCCGGGCAGGATATCGACTTCAAAGACGTATTCTACTGCGCCGAATCCGTTCTGCTTCCTGCCTATCGCGGCCATGGCGTCGGACACCATTTCTTCGATGCGCGAGAGGCTTATGCCAAGGCGGAAGGCTTTCCGTTTTCCGCCTTCTGCGGTGTGATCCGGCCAGAGAGCCATCCAAGCCGCCCTGCAGGGTATCGACCGCTCGACCCGTTCTGGCGAAAACGCGGCTACAGCCCGGTGCCCGGCGTGATTGCCCATTTCAAATGGCGCGATATCGGCGATGATGCGGAGACCGAGAAGCCGCTGCAGTTCTGGATGAAAGCTTTGACATGAGATTAGCCGCCGCCGCCTATCCGCTCGACCCGCTGCCCGATTGGGCCGCTTATGAAGCGAAGATTTCGGCTTGGGTGGCGGATGCGGCGGGGCGGGGGGCCGAGCTTCTGGTCTTCCCGGAATATGGTGCGATGGAACTGGCTTATATCGATGGGCCGGAGGCGGCGGGTGATCTGGAACTGAGCCTGTCTGCCGTCAGCGGGCGGATGGCCGACGCGTTGGCGCTGCAAATGCGCCTGGCCGCTCGCTTTGGGGTGCATATCCTGACCGCCTCGGCCCCGGTTTTCGATCAGTATGACCGTCCGGTCAATCGCGCGCATTTGATCGGGCCCGGCGGGTTGATCGGCGTGCAGGATAAACAGATCATGACTCGGTTTGAACGGGAGGTCTGGCATGTCCGGGCCGGCGGGCCACTGCAAGTCTTCGAGACGCCGATAGGACGGATCGGAATTCTGATCTGCTATGACGCCGAATTCCCGCTTTTGGGCCGGGCGCTGGCCGTGGCTGGGGCGGAGATCATCCTCGCGCCGTCCTGCGCCGATGCGCTGGCGGGCTATAGCCGGGTCCGGGTTGGTGCTATGGCGCGCGCCCTGGAAAATCAATGTGTTGTGGTCCATGCGCCAACCGTCGGCGCGGCGCCATGGTCGCCGGCCGTTGACGATAATGTGGGCGCAGCGGCGATTTATGGACCGCCCGATCTGGGTTTCCCGCCTACGGGTGTCATTGCCGAAGGGGCAATGAATGCGCCAGGATGGGTGCTGGCAGAGATCGACCGGGCGGCGATCGCGAAGGTCCGCACCGAGGGGGCTGTCTTCAACTTGGCGCATTGGCCGGAGAGCGCCGCGTGCGCCACGCTTGGCCCAGAAATCCCGCCCGAGGCAGATTTGCCTTGAAAATCGGCTGCTCAAGGCGCATTTAGCCGCTACCCGCAGATTGGGCGGGGCGTTAAGCAAGGAGAGACCATGGCCAAGGAAGAAATGCTCGAATTTCCCGGCGTCGTGAAGGAACTCCTGCCAAATGCGACATTCCGGGTCGAGCTAGAAAACGGCCATGAGATCATCGCACATACGGCAGGCAAGATGCGCAAGAACCGAATTCGGGTTCTGGCGGGCGACAAGGTTCAGGTGGAAATGACGCCATATGACCTGACCAAGGGTCGTATCAACTATCGCTTCAAATAAGCATGACCGTGATCCGAAAGACCGACTCCGGTCGTCGGGCGCGTTCTGAGATCATGATATGAGACTGATCCTCGGATCGGGCAGCCCTCGCCGGAAAGAGCTTCTGGCGGTTTTGGGCGTGACACCGGACGCGATCCAAGCCCCAGATATTGATGAAAATCCGCAGCCTGGCGAGTTGCCGCGCCCCTATTGCGCGCGGGTGGCGCGCGAGAAGGCGCTGGCGGTGCAAGCGGAGCCGGATGATCTGGTGCTCTGCGCGGACACAACCGTGGCCATGGGCCGCCGGATCATGGGCAAACCGCGCGATGTGGGCGAGGCGGCGGCGTTTCTTCTGGCGCTCTCGGGGCGGCGGCATCGGGTGATCACGGCGGTGGCGCTCCGCCGAGGTGCCCAGATTTGGGAACGCTGTGTGGAAAGCCGGGTGCAGATGAAGCGGCTCAGCGATGTGGAATTGAACGGCTATCTCGCGACCGGGGATTGGCAGGGCAAAGCGGGAGGATACTCGATCCAAGGTCCCGCCGGCGCGTTCATCCCTTGGATCAGCGGGAGCCATTCCGCAATTGTCGGCCTGCCCTTGGCCGAAACCGCCACAATGCTGCAGGCGGCGGGCTGGCCGGTTTGGAGGCAGGGATGAAGGGCCGGATTGTCCTGCTGGACGAGGTCGCGGGCCGGAAAGCGGCGGCCCTTATGGTCGATGGGCGCCTGGAAGATCTGGCCGTGGACCCGGATGAGGCCGCGCCCCCCGCGCCGGGCGCGATTCTGCGCGCGGTTTGCGATCGGCCTTTGAAGGGGCAGGGCGGGATGATGCTGCGCTTGCCCGATGGCAATGGGTTTCTGCGCCAAGGCAAAGGGTTGGCGCCAGGGCAGACGCTCCTGGTGCAGGTCACAGGGCTGGGCGAGGGCGGCAAAGCCACGCCGGTCACCACACGCCTGCTTTTCAAGAGCCGCTATGCGATTATCACGCCGGATGCGCCAGGTGTGAATATTGCCCGCTCGATCCGGGACGAGGACGAGCGAGAGCGGCTGCTGGAAATCGCGCATGAGGCAATGACAGGCGCGCCGGAGAGCCATGGGCTGATCCTCCGCAGTGCGGTGGACGGTGTGGACGATGAGGAGATATCGGGCGACATCGCCGCGATGTGCGATCTGGCGGCGGCGGTGCTCGCGGATGCCGAGGGTGCGCCGGAACTGCTTCTGGACGCGCCAGATGCGCATCATCTGGCATGGCGGGATTGGGCTGTGCCGGATCCCGATGAGGTCTTGGACCGCCCTGGATGTTTTGCCGATCTCGCTGTCTTGGACGCGGTTGAGGCGCTGCATGCGCCCAAACTTCGCCTCTCCGCCGGGGCGACTGCGATGATTGAGCCGACGTCTGCGCTGGTTGCAGTCGATGTGAACACCGGTGCCGACACGTCTTTGGCGGCGGGTTTGAAGGCCAATCTGGCTCTGGCCCGTGACTTGCCTCGGCAATTGCGCTTGCGGGGATTGGCCGGGCAGATCACCCTTGATGTGGCGCCGATGCCTAAGAAAGACCGGCGACAGTTCGAAGACGCCCTCCGCCGCGCGTTTCGGGCAGATGCCACCGATACGGCCCTTGCAGGCTGGACCCCGCTTGGCCATTTTGAGCTGCAACGCAAACGCGACCGCTGGCCCCTGACGGAGCTTTGGCCAAGATGACCTGCCCGATCTGTTCGAAAGAGACCGATCCGAAATACCGCCCGTTCTGTTCGCGCCGTTGTGCGGATGTGGATTTGGGGCGCTGGTTGAACGGCAGTTATGCGGTGCCCTCGACCGATCCCGACGATCTGGATGAGGTGATTGAGGCTATGGAAAACGCTCAGAAAACCACGCCGGATCGTCCGCATTGAGGTGTTCTGGCGCGTCGTGAAAAAATTGCACCGCGCCCTATGGACAGCCCCCGCCCAAACCCCTAGAACGCCTGCACCCAACGGAGGCCACCACGCCCCGTTTTCCCGTGCCCGGGTAGCTCAGGGGTAGAGCAGTGGATTGAAAATCCTCGTGTCGGTGGTTCGATTCCGCCCCCGGGCACCACTTAAATTACTGAAAAATTTGACATATTCCTGAGAGCTCGGCTTTCCATTTCCGTTCGCATATGCCCGTGGGTGCCGATTGGGTGCTCACGAGACATTTAGCATCCAATGACTCGGCAACAGAAGCTATAGTGGCTCGGCTTGTCTCCGTTGGCTCATTGGTTTCAGGATGTAGCCGTTGAATGAGACTAGGTTGTATGGACGATCACCCAGACCGTCTCTGATAGCTTGCTCCTTTTCAGAAGTTGCGATCAAGATCTGATGTTTATCCGGTCTGACCTTGGCCGACTCTTGAAACAAGCTGGTAAGGTTCACTGGGTCGGCAGCTTGTTGCCCAGGTTCATCAAACACCACTAGCCCTGCGTGGTTGGTGTCATAGTCTCCGTCTAGCTCTAGCAGGGAGAGATAGTAGGACCACTTTAGGCGAATGCCATCGCTGGCAGACGCTTCGAAGCCGATGTCCTTCTCAATTTCTCCATCGGAATCCCTATCAAACACCAGCACCTGTGGTCTAAAATTATCACGGGCTAAGGTGATTTCTGAGGGAGGAAAGGAATGGAAATCAAACGTTTTCAGATGGCTCTGTACGAGGGACTGAAGGCGTGAGATTTTGTTTTTGTCTTCCAAGGAAAAGTCGTCGCCACTTCGCAGCTCCTTCAGTCGGGATGATAGCTGTGCCCATTCTTTTGCTATCTCGACTAGTTCGTCTACGAGGCCATCCGCACGCTCCTGCATGTCTTCCCACTGACCCAAACGCGCCTGCAAGCGAACTGACTTTTCAATTGTTGTCCTGCTTACGCTAGATGCTGGACGAACAAGCGCACGTTTCAGGCTACGCAGCTCGCTTTGAGCTTCTTTGTAGTCTTGCTCGATGGAACGACCTCGCACACGAAGCTCCCCAAGCCTCTCTTCGGTTGCCGCTAATGCTGACTTGTACATGAGCTGCTGCGACTTGATGAAAGCAATGTTCTCATCCAATGCCATCGCGCCGGAGGAACTCGGTGGAAGCAACTCTTGCGTCAAGTGTTGGTGGCAGGTCGGGCAGCTTTCGAAAGCCACTGCATCGGATATCTCTGATCCAAGGGACAACAATTTTTTTGTGTCTTGATGTCGTTTTAGATCAATATCCAGCACCTCAAGGCGCTTTTTCAAAGCTTTGTTTTCTTCGAGAACCGTTCGAAACTCAGTCCGAGCGACTTCGAACATTGCTCCAAGTTCATCATACTGGAGCTGAGCCTCTTCGAGGGCCTTTTGCGTGCTAGCTTCGGCTTCCTCCGTCGACACAAGCTCGATGCTGTTTAGCTCTTCTATTTCGTCCTGTAGTTCCTTTGTGGCAGCATTCAATGACAACCACTCGCCGTCCATGAAGACTTCCAAGGAAATATCTGCTTGATGCGAGAACTCGGCTGTGGGCATTTTGGGCACGCCAGTAAATCGTATGAGGTCGACGCCACCTCGCTCCAGTGCCCGTCGCTTATCCGTCCAGTCGCTTTCAAGTGCGCTGATGCGTTTGTTGAGTTCAGCCCTCTCCCTGCGCACCTTTCCGGCGTCGAGGTTCAGAATAAATTCAAGGACTCGTCTGTTGATGTCCTGTATTCGGAAATGCGTCGGCAACGGCCCTTGGACAGTTGACCAGCCACGCTTTTGCTCAACAAAGAACATAGGGAATAGTGTTTCGAGATACAGTGGACATTCTGTTCCATCAAATCTAGGCACATGAGGCAATTCCCATCCTAAGAAATTGGATAGGTAGTGGTGGAAGCCGCTTTCCCTAGTCGCTGACCCCGGATCATGAACAAAGAAGTCCCGTTGCTTTTCCCTTGTCGAACCTTTGCCTTCAGCGTCCTCCTTTGACCAAGTCGAAATGAGCTTCGGGTCGGCATCTCCAACTATATTTCGCCGAATGCGAAGCCAATCCCCCTCATGATTACTAATTTCAATCTCAACATAGGACTGAAGCACTTCCTCATAGGGATCATCCTTGGCTGTATGAATTCGTTCACGCATTGCAAACGGCAACGGCACAGACAAATTCGCACTTAATGAACGTTCTAAACCCAAAACATAGATAATTGCCTGCAGGCAAGTGGATTTTCCGGAGGTATTGTCCGCTTGTACGATGTTAAGCCCAGACGAGAAGTTTAGGTCGACCCCATAAACTGTATCTGCTGTGATCGATCTAAGTTTAAGTGCGCAAACCTGGATCATGACGGGGCCTTGTTCGCTAATAGGATCTGGGTCACAAAGCCTTCCGTTATCTTTTTCGAGAACTCCTTGAGAAACGTCTTCTCGGCTATGAAGCTGTCGTCGTCGTTCTCAAGTATTTTTGCGACTTCCTTGCCTCTGTCAGTAAGGCAAATCGAAGCCTTACCGTTCGCTACTCGCCACTCGGCAAGTTGTGCACCAGTCATTAAGTCGACATTCCTTCCAAATGCAGGTTCGACTCGCATTCGCCACTCAATCAGCGCAGTGTCGCCATTAATGATTTTACCCAGCTTTTGTCGCGATTTCTCGGAGCGAAGTGCATCATTCAATAGATTAAGCTTCGCTAGCGAGGCTTTCTTCCCATGTGAACTGTTTAGCATCAGAAGTGTCAGCGGTAAGCGCCAGCCAATTCTTAGGTCGCCCGGAACAGGTGACGGCTTGCGCTCGAAGGAGAAATTTCGGTCCGTACCTAACTCTAGACTCATTTCGGACTCGGTTCTTCAAAGTCCAAAGGACATTCAATTAACCACGTACCCACTTGGCCTTGGGAGATGGATGCAACCTGCTTCTCGGATAGTCCGGGCACTTGGTTTCTCAGAGCGTTACCGACGCGATCCATAGATGAATTGATCTGTTGAGACGCTGTGTCGCCTTCAGCGCCAGCCATCTCAAGGCGGTTTTCCTCGGCGTCGATGCACTCCGTCGAGGCTTCCCAAAAATCAGGGTACTCGTCTCTGAGATCGGCAAGAACGTTCTCTCGTTCAACATGAGCGTATACGAAGCGCTTCTTTCGCCGGTCAGTTCTGGCATCATCATCCAGAGGGAAGGCTCGTTTGAGCTTTTCTTCGACTCGTTGGTCAAGCTTGCTTTCTGCATCTTCCAGTTGATCCGAACTGGGTTTTTTGATGTGCATAGGAGCACCCACGGCTTTGGCTCGCAACTGCTGGTACTCAGTCTCGAAGTCTTCTTGGCACTGAACCAGTGCGCAGAAATCTGGTGCCAAGAACGCCAAACCGGCCTCTTTTACTTCTTTGGCGACGGTTTGAAGGTGGGAAATCACATCTTTATTGTCGAGGAACGGGCAAAACAAAATCCAATTCGAGATTTTCCGGTCTCCAAGGATCTCGGAAATCTTCTCCTTGTTATTTACCAACTTTCGTAAATCGCGTGCGCCTTTAGACTTCATTTTGCTCGCCGCTTTAGCGACGTCTGACGGGTCTTCGGGAGCGTAGCTCTGATAACAGCAGCCATCGGTGGTAATGAATTCGAGACCTGCGTCTCCCTGCACCTTATCTGGTACGTCTTGCACGTTCTGGGGCAGATGTCGCACTTGAACAAGCTGCTTTGAAAAACGCTGCCATTCTTTCCCGTCCCAATCTCTTCGATACTCAAATGCCAAGCGCCCACCCCAACTCACTTTAGAGTTGGGGTAGACTCCGAATAATCTTCCAACAAGTCAAGCTTCTAGCCGAAGGCTACTTACTTACGGATGGTTTGGCTTCGTTGAAAGATGAAAGGACGCTACGAGCTTCCACTTCGCTCTTTGACCCCTTAACCCACTGCCACGGCGTACGCGGCTTGCGGGCCTTTGCCAGTTCAGGGTTTGCCTTGGCGTCGCTGGCGGCGGCGCGCAGGCGTTCACGGGCCTCGCGTGGGTCAATCTTCAGTTCTTCACAAAGGGCTTTCAGTGTGACGATATCGGCCATGTCGATCTCCTATGTTGCTGATGCAGATCGATAAGACGCGCGCCCGGCGCGTGTCAGGCATAACCCCAGCCCGTCTTTAGCTTTTCTCGAATTACTGCTACCACTGGTCTCGACGTGGCAGACGCGGTCACGTTGGGGCGTAGCAACCCCTCGCGTACTAGGCCGAGCAATCGGCTGAAACCTTGACCCTATGGTCGGGGTGCCTGTGTTATACAACAGGCCCCGGCTAAAGGCACAGGGTCCGTGTACGCGCGGATTGCTAACACCCCGATCACCAGTCAATGCGAGGGCGCTCGCAGATTGGGGTGGGCATGGAAGCCGACCAGATTGCAGCCAAACAGGTTTTGGAACCGGCCAAGCTCATTCGGCCTGCCGACATTTTGGTTCATATCGAAGAATATGCTGTCACGCATGGGTTGTACGGTTGGTGGTTCGATGACTCGCTTCCTGAAGTTCCCAGAGGCGGCTGTCTTGAATTTGACGGCAAGCACTTGCTCTATATTGGCATCGCGCCCCCGAAAGACCGACCGACAAAGCCGGGTACAGCTACGCCCGTCAAACGGCGTCTTTGGCGCAACCACTTGCGTGGCTCTGCCCGATCTTCAACCCTGCGCCTATCACTAGCTGCCCTGCTGAGGGATCAACTGGGTTTCGAGTTCTACAGGGATGCTAGTGATCGGGTGCGCATGACCAATGATCACGAAGAACGGCTAACAGCTTGGATCGAAGACCATGCAGGGATTTCTGTGGTTCATCATGACGCCCCCTGGCAACTAGAGGAAGCGTTGGTCAGAAATGGCCCACCTTTGCCTTTGAACCTGAGCATGTCAGGCCATCCGTTCAAACCCACCTTGAGCGCCCTTAGAAAGACGCTGGGGCGCGATTGACGCGATCTGCAACAAATCTCCGGCATATGCAGCGATAGGCGCGCGTGGCCGCGTTGTATTGAGCCAGCAGGACGTATGACCGGTATTCGCAACATATCCAGCCCGACGCTACACCGAGCCTGACGCTGGCCACTGTACGCTGCGTAGACGGGCTCCTCACTGGGAAATAGCCGCCGTCAGTCTTCCCAATGCTCACCGCACAGGCTGTTTAGAATAACCTGAACCTGTCTGGGCTGATCGTCGAGGATTTGTTGCGCCTGTTCGCAGATGTCTTCGAAGGACTCTGTGGTTTCAGCGTGACCCAATGCCTTGCTGCCGAGGAGCAAGCACACAAAGGCGAAAGCAGTTTTGATCTAAGACTCCATAGCTGGGCTGATCAAAGCCCGTCGCAACCTTCATTTGTTGATCGCAAGTTGCAGCTTGCCGCCCCGGTGGGTGTAAGATCACGAGTGCTGAGTTCATAGCGGTCGCGAGGTGCTCGACAAGCCTACGACCGCAATGCGGACATTTGCCGCAGGCGTATATGGGGCAGCGCTGAGATGTTTCAGCGTGACACCTCTATCGCTGGCGCTGCGCTGGGTACATCTCGAGTTGTCATAGTGGACAGTTCCGACAACTGGGCCACCTCATCTAGTTCGCCCCAGGTCTCGCAACCCTAAGTCATGATTTGGCGGCTTGTTGCATTTTTTGTTATCGACAAGAAGTAGAGAGCGACGCGTGTTGTTCGATAGCTTTTCGACAGAGTTGTTCTGATCTAGTGAAAGTAGAGCCTCGTGCTCTTTTTCTATTCGTTTTCGCCGCCGATCAAGTATTATTTGCCGAACATCTTCGGCATCCATCTCGGTATCCAAGCAATAAGCCATGATTACCGCCTCTAATCCCCAGACCGCCTTCTCGTCACCTTCGCTGGTCGTCCTATCTGCTAACTCCGCAAGTGTGTCCAGTATCGCATCATTTAGTGTCATAGCAGCCTCTGTCTTTGTGGGCGTGAGACTTGACTCAATTGGTTAATAGGTTGTTAATAATGTTTTTTATAGGAAAGTATCGGTTATTTACGTGACGTCTTTCGACTAAGTAGTCGCTGCTCGCTCAGCATCCGTTCTAATGCAATCGCGGTATTCTCGAATCCTGCTGTTCGAGCAGCCAAGAGAGCATTTTCAATCGAGTTCTCAATTAGAACTCCCTCATCTCCTGATGCTGTGATACCAGGCACCCAGCGGCGTTTAATGGCCTCGATTACTTCCATTTCTCTTTCCCTCAACTTGATTCGATTTGTTAACGTCAATTGTTCGGACAATCGAAACATGAGGTTAAGAAAGCCTTAATCTCCCTTTTTTATAAGGTTATCGTTCACCATTCGGCTACAGTCCGCCGACTTGCTCGATATTGTAAATTGTCGGTGTGTTAATCATCAGGTTCCTTCGGCGTGTCGGTGCCTTCAGCGATTCGGACGATCACTGGGTTGCTTTAGCTTCGACTGATCTCCGGTGTCGGCTTGGACATCAGCCAAACCGAAACCACCTTAACAGAAATTTAGCTTATCTATCGGTAGTTTTGGTGAAAATGGTAACGATAAGGACGTGTATGATGGACGCCGAAGACCTAATCTATTTTCCGTTTTCGCCCGAAGAGGCCTCTGTTGTCCTTGGACTCGCGAAACATGGGCGCGGGCCGGGAGGCACAGTTATGGTCGAGCACTCTGCGTTAAACGAGCTGCGCCCAAATCGGCTGTTCTCATTTAGCAACTTCTACGATTTGCTGAAAGCGATATACGTGGCAGGCGGCCTGGAAGATGATCAGCGCCTAAACGACGCCCTAGATACGGTCGCCTTTGCTCTGAGCTATGAGTTTGACTGGATCACTGCCGATAATGTTGAGGAAGTCGCCCTCTACATCCTCCGCGCAGTTGGGCACCTGCTAACCTATTCAGATGATATAGCGATGCCTACCAACTGTGACGGCGTGGACAACCGCAGCCCGCTTTGCCAGGCGGTGACATTCGCCCTGACAATCTTCGTCGGGCGTATGTCCGGAAGTTTCGGGCCGCAGTTCGATGACCTAAAACAGACCGTTGTTGAACAGCTTGGGTGCGATAAACTCCCACCGCTGCCCTCGCTCTCGGGAGCGCGCCCCTCGTTTAGACGCGATCCGACTTCTCACCTGTAAAATCCAACTTTAGCGCGTCGTCCGGCAATGGTTTTTGCGGAGCAAGTGCGGTGTCAACATCCCCGTGCAGCCAGGTTTCGAACTCGACTTCTGTGCGCAAGACAACCGGCATTGCTTTGGGGTAGATCGGAGCCACGACGCTGTTCGAATCGGTTGTGGGCAAGGTCATCGCGAGCGTCGGGGTGTCGGCCTCGACCAGTTCCGCATCCGCTTTCTTGCGCAGTCCGTCCTTCTCCCAACTCCAGCGACGGTAGAACCCGGCAAAGACAAATGGCGGGCGCTCCCTCTCCCCTACAACTCGGAACCAGCTTGCTGCCTTGATCGGCTTGCGAGAGGCACCGGGCATGGTCTCTGTCGGATGATACTCAGAAAAAGCGCTAGCGGGCACTAAACACCGCTTTTCTGGCCTTTCGATCACGATTTCCACGGGTAGCCTGTGAGATTGCAGGGATTAGTTACGCACCCGAATTCCGCCTTACTCCATCCCCATCGGGCATAGCGCAAAGCTCTATCGCTGTTCATGTCGACCCTGAAAATCCGCACTTCGGCATCGGCGAAGATCGCGGATTGTGGGGCCGCGTTGCCCAGAAGGTCATGCTCTGGCTTGAACCTGAAGATTTGCCTCATGGCCTCTTGGCCGTCGTATTTGAGTAGAGGTTGCACATCGGCGCTAGACTGACGTTCTGGCTGTAATTCGACAACCGCTACCGCACAGGAACATTAAACAGCACCGACGACAAAGCGAACCCTGATGACGGCCCTTAGCGGATGAGGTGGGTGGCTCCTGCTCCACCGGCATCGAATGTGCCAAAGTGCAGTTATCATCGACTGCTAGGAAAGGAGCCACCCAATGACAGTAAAGACCGTAGGCCTGGATTTGGCCAAGGATGTTTTTCAAGTGCACGGCATTTCGGAGAATGGCCGTGTGATCTTCAACAGGGCGATCAAACGCGCGAAACTGCTGGCGTTTTTTGAGACGTTGCCACCGTGCACGGTTGGCATGGAAGCCTGCGGTTCATCGCACCATTGGGGCCGTCAACTGCGCAAGCTCGGCCATGATGTGAAGCTCATGCCAGCCGGATATGTCAAACCGTATGTCAAGCGCGGAAAGAGTGATGCTGTCGACGCAGAAGCGATTTGCGAGGCGGTCCGCCGTCCGACAATGCGCTTCGTAGATATCAAGACCGAAGATCAGCAGGCCATTTTGTCCATTCACAGAACGCGTGACCTGGCCGTCCGGCAGCGCACACAGATGGCCAACATGATCCGTAGCCTGTTGCGCGAGTTTGGGCATATCTTGCCCATCGGGATCGAAGCGGTGACGGCTTTTGCGAAGCGCCATCTGAGCGGCGATCACCCCGACATGCCTGAGATCGCGAATGGGATGCTGGGCATACAGTGCTATCAGCTCATCGGCCTGAACGAGCGCATCGACGGTTATTCAAAGATGATTGAGCAACATGCCCTGCTAAATGCTGATGCGCGCAGATTGATGCGCATACCAGGGATTGGGCCAATCACGGCATCGGCCATTGTCGCTACGATCGGGAACGCAAAACAATTCCGCACAGGGCGCGATCTGGCGGCTTGGCTGGGGCTGACCCCGCTCAACAAATCCAGTGGCGGCAAGGAGCGTCTTGGCAAGATCACCAAGCAGGGTGATCGCTACATTCGCAAACTGTTGGTCGTAGGCATGACGTCCCGTGCGGTGATGGCGAAGCGTTCGCCCGAAAAGGTCGATCTCTGGACCGCAAAGATCATCGCCGACAAGCCCTTCAGATTGGCGACAACTGCAATGGCAAACAAGGCGGCACGGGCCATCTGGGCGATGCTGACAAAGAAACAGGAATACAGGCAGCCTGCGTTCTAACCACGCTGACTGCCTACAAGATGCAAGACGTTGAAGTGATGATGCGGAAGTAAATCAACCAAGAGCAAGGACACTCCGGGAATGGCAGCGGCCCTCAGAGGTCGATAAGCCGATTGGAACCTCGCTTGCGGAACTCATCAGGGCCAGTGGAGGCAATGCCAAAACATAAACAGGCCGGACAGACGACGGTACTGACGAAAACGACCGCTGAAATCACCAGAAAACACTTGCAATGCAGGAGCCACCCACAGAAGCCATCGGTCAGACTGGTCTGATGCTGCGATGCAGCCCTTCGCAGCTGACTTTCTCCGTTAGTGCAAGGCTCTGCACCCGTCGGAAGTCAGGTATGCGGACAACTTGAAAAGGGGCGCATCGGCAGGAAACACCCTGAACGGGGCTGCGCGAATTCAGTCGAAACGCATCTCACGAAATGTGAGTGACAATCGCCGGGATCGGGGTTGCTTCTGGCCGTTCACCATATCACTTTTTCGCGCCGGAATGGCATGAGTCCAAACGTGACGCGCTTCACCGGAGAGAATGAGCAAGCTTCTCGGCTCAAGGACCAAGTCAGTTTTTTGACTGACTTTGGTATTCTCTAGGCGCATCACGCAAGACGACAGAAGGCTCAATGATGCGATCACATCACCAAAACAGGGCCTGCAATCCACATGCGCAGATATGCCCTGGCCTGGCATGTATTCATTCACAATGACCTGATCCGGGATGGAAGCGAAATGACCAGTATGGGCCAGCCGCTCCGCCAGAACATGCAGATACGTGGGTAGTAGTCCGAGAAAATCTTCTCCCCGAGCCTGTCTTGCTTTGTAGTCATAGCGATAGCCATAGTGCTGCACACGCCGTTTCAGATCGTTGCGCCACGGCTGCGCATCAATCTTGTGCACCAGATAGTTGGCTTCTTCCCCTGAAATGAAGTCGGGAAGATATTTCAGGCCCGAAGGAAATTCAGGCTGAAAAAACGAAAGTTGCGAAGGCTGCGTGCTCATTTATCGCTGACTCCTCATCAGCTGTGTTCTGGTGAGAATAGGCCGGATAGTCTTTGGGGTTGAAAGTATAGATGTCTGGCTCTGCGAAGCCAGCTTTCTTGGCTGCGTCATCCATCTTGAACGCACCCTCATAGAATGGGCCGTCCACTGTTGAGATTACGACGAGCCCCCCGGACTTCAGGTGCGCGCGACTGCTTTTCAGAAAGCGCGTGACGAGAACATGATTGGGGTTTTGGCCGTAGAGCGCTTCACGGGAGGCGACATTTGGGAACTGAAAGATAATGGTGCGAAACCGGTGCTGCCCGATTGTCTTTGACAAACAGGCTGCATCAACCCCGGTTTTGACCTGTACGCCAAGTTTCACCAACTTCGCAGCGTTGTCATAAGCCGTATCGCACAGATCAGTTTCGTCCTCGTGTGCTGTTGCAAGGAGAGATGAAGGCGATACACCCTTAAGGCGCGCTAGGGCCAACGCAAAGCTAAAGTTGCCTTCGCCAACAAACAATGCGTTGCCAAGGCGAGCGCGGGCAGCGAAGTTAAACTTTTGAGTGGTCTTGTTTAGTTTCTTCTCTTCAATCACTACTGCATCGCGACCTACGGCCTGCTGAACCGCATCAAGCACCGAAGCTCCCCGAAACTCATATGTCACGATCGGCAACCCCTGAAAGTTTGAGACTAAAGAGATGTACCAGACTCTGGTTAACAAGTGATTCATCTAGCGTCGGCTCGCGGTGCTGGGCGCCACATGGGGGCTAAAATGCTTGAGCTTGATTGCTCGGCTTTGACGCAGAGCGAGACAGTTTGATGTGTCCAAGTATTTTATAGCAGACCACATTCGATACGGATTGCTCGAAAACGCCATGGTTTGGCTAGGGCCTTAGGAAAACTGATAATCCTTGTGCCGGCGGTTCGATTCCACCCCAGCGCACAATGCTTACCAAAAGAAAACAGTATCTTATTTGTGTGGCTTGCGGCTTGGTGTCTTTGCAGGATGATTTTGGCACCAATTGGGAGTCTCAATACCACTTGAGCGATTTTGACCAGATTCCAGCCGCAACGGTAATTGCTACCAATTTGGTTGCGAGTGATTTCCACACCCTCTGGACAGTGTTCGGTTGAGAGATCACTCCCAGCTCAAGACCCAGAAATTTGAGTAGTGCGTTTCATCAGCCTCGCTGGGTTTGCTTATTGTAGTGTTGGAGAACCTCTGGTGGGCAATTGCCTTCTGGTCACCACAGTGAAGGCTTTGTCTGTTGAGAAGTTATGTGCGAAAGATTGTTTCATGAAGAAATTCACCTCAAGATCGCGAGTAATTCTCATCATCGTTATGATTTTGCTATCTCTTTTTATTTTCGTGGCGCATGAAAAGATGCCCGTTTCCGAAGAATATGCTCTTCGCCATATTTCTGAAATCTATGAAGATAGGTTGCCCGAAGGGGTTTTGTCATCGCATGGTGAGGCAAGGTGTAACATTTCTGGGCGACCATCAGCGGATTCATATCGGAGGAATGGTGTTTGGTCCGCAGATTGCTCATATTGGCACGAACACGAAGAGCGTTTCTTGGCCTTGGTCGGGGTGGACGAATTTGGATTCAAAGTGGCTTTTCAACCCGACAATCCAAACGAGTGGGACATCCATAGAAGATTGCATCGTCGGTATCTCAAGTAACCCGTAAAAAATGAAAAGTGCATGAGTTGGTTGGAGTTCCTGTTAGCGATCCGCCTTACTTTCCAAACTCTACCTTCTCGCCGATATCCGGGTCATCGCAAAACGGAGTTACCTCTCACCAACGGAATTCGTGAAGAGCACCTCAGCGTCAGCGCTTGAGACCCTTGCGGTCTCCACGCTGCAGCTCAAGACAGCAAACCAACCGGAAGATTCCAGATCAAACCGGCCCTAGTCGCGGGCGAAGGTCAGGGGCCGCAGCGATCACCAGCACTTCGACCTTGTAATGCGGTTGTGCAAGGCGGGCTTCCACACAGACACGTGTCGGTGGGGCGATGCCACTGACCCAACTGTCCCAGGCGTCATTGAAGCCAGCATAGTCGCTCATATCGGTCAGCCAGACCTGGACGGAGATGATATGACTGCGGTCCGTCCCGGCCTCTGCCAGCAGGGCGTCCACCTTGGCAAAAACGTCATTTGATTGCGCGACGATATCGGCCTCTTTTAGCTGCGAGACTTGACCGGCAAGGTGGATTTGTCCGCCATGTGAGGCAATTGCCGAAAACCTGGCCGATCCACCGGTTTTCGTGAGTGTATGGGACATTTTGAGATTCCATATGTGAGAGGCTGTTTCCTGCCTTCTACCCACAGCGGTTTCTTTAAGGCAAATGCGAATCTATTGAGTATATTTCAGAATTACTGAAGTCATGGATGCCGCCCAGTCCGCTTCAGGCCATGCAGAGCCGCTCAGCCGCATTGGGTCATCTCTTGCACAGTCTCTATGATGCCCGTCTCAACCAGGGTTTCGGCGGGGGATTGAGACGCGCCGGCTTTGCGCAGGATTTGAATCTGCCGCACCGCGTCCCGGTCTTCGAGGGGGCGAAAGACCAGATCATCTGGCCGGGTGGTCCAAACGGCCATCTCGGGCAGGATCGTCACACCGATATTGGCGCGGACCATTGCTAGGATCGAGGTTAGGTTATGCGCCGAAAGATTGGCGCGCCGGTGCAGGTCTTTCGACTCAGGATGTGCAATTCCCGCCGACAGGCTGTTCGAGATTAGACGGGTGGATTGCAGATCCGACCAGGACACCGGGGATGTCTCTGCCGCAAGCGGGTGGTCGGGGGAGGTCACGACGCCGAACGGATCCGTCATCAGGGGGAGGCTACTTAGGCCCATGCCGGTATCGCTGCTTGTGGCGATGCCGATATCGACCCGGCCCCAGAAAAGCTCCTGCAGGACAGAGGTCGAATCCATGTCGCGCACCTCTAGATGGATCGACTCGAGGGCATGCAAGTGTTGCGCGTAGAAGCGGGGCATCACGGTTCCTGCGACAGATGGGACCACGGCCAAGCGGACATGCCCCTGCCGACCGTGGGCAAAGTCTTGGATCGCTTTGACGGTCATGTCGAAATGCTGCAATTCGCGTTCGGCTTGCTCCAGAACATAGGCACCGACCGAGGTCAGCTTGTTCTTCCGGTCTTTCTCAAAAAGCGGCTGGCCAAGATGCTCTTCGAATTGCTTGAGAGTCATCGAGACGGCTGAAGGCGTTTTGGATAGCAAATCGGCCCCGTCGCGAAGGGTGCCACTACGCGCGACTGCCGAGAGGCAGCGGAACATTTCGATCTTCAGTACCATTTCAATATATCTGAAATTAGTTTCATTTATTTTAGTTTGAGTGAAGCTTCGGCAAGTGTCAATACGATTGCGAACCAGACCATTTGCGAGGCGATATGACATGACCGAGGTACAGCGAAACCTGATTGCGGGCGAATGGCAGACGGGCGCGGGCGAGATTGAGAATATCAACCCATCGGATCTGAGCGATTGCATCGGGGTCTTCGCGCAAGCCAGCGGGGATCAGCTTGAGGCGACCCTGGATCGGGCGCATGCGGCGCAGATCGAATGGGCCAGCTATGCGATGGAGCGCAAGCAGGCGGTCTTGATGATGATCGGCAATGAGTTGATGGCGCGGGCCGAAGAGCTTGGCACGCTTCTGAGCCGGGAAGAGGGCAAGCCGCTGGCCGAGGGCAAAGGCGAGGTTTACCGGGCCGGGCAGTTTTTCACCTATTACGCCGCCGAGTGTCTGCGCCAGTTGGGCGAGAATGCGGACAGCGTGCGCGCCGGCGTCGAAGTGGATATCCGCCGCGAACCCGTCGGAACCGTGGCAATCATCAGCCCCTGGAACTTCCCCACCGCCACGGCGTCTTGGAAAATCGCGCCCGCGCTCTGCTATGGCAATGCGGTCGTGTGGAAACCGGCCAATGTCACGCCGGCCTCCGCCGTGGCGCTGACCGAGATCATCAACCGTCAGGACATCCCCAAAGGCCTGTTCAGCCTGGTCATGGGTGCAGGCCGGACGATCGGCCAGCGGCTGGTCGAAAGCCCCAAGATCAACGCGATCAGCTTTACCGGCTCGGTGCCGGTCGGGCGTGGTATCGCAGCTGCGGCGGTGCAGAACTTCACCAAGATCCAGGCCGAAATGGGCTCCAAGAACGCGCTGGCGGTGATGGACGATGCCGATCTCGATCTGGCTGTGTCGCTCGCGCTTGGCGGGGCCTTTGGCGGGTCCGGGCAGAAATGCACGGCGTCTTCGCGTCTCGTGGTCCATGCCGGTATCCATGACGCCTTTGTCGAAAAACTGGTGGCAGGCGCGCAAGCGATGAAGGTCGGCCATGCGCTGGAAGGCGGCGTGCAGATGGGTCCGATTGTCAGCGAACAGCAGCTGACCGAGAATCTCGCCTATGTCGACCTGGGCCAATCCGAGGGGGCCGAGCTGGCCTGCGGCGGTGTCAGGCTCGATATGCCACATCAAGGGTATTACATGAGCCCCGGCGTGTTCCTGAACACCACCAACGATATGCGCATCAATCGCGAAGAGATGTTTGCGCCGCTGACCAGCGTCATCAAGGTCGGCAGCTATGATGAGGCGCTGGCCACCGTCAATGACACCCATTTCGGCCTAACCTCCGGCATCGTCACCCAAAACCTCGCCCGCGCCACACATTTCCGGCGGAACGCGCGAACGGGCGTGGTCACCGTGAACCTGCCCACCGCGGGCACCGATTACCACGTGCCTTTCGGCGGGCGGGGCGACAGCTCCTACGGGCCGCGCGAACAGGGCAAGGCGGCGGCAGAGTTCTACACCACCGTCAAGACGGCCTATATCTCTGCCGGAGCGCCGGTCTGATGCGGATCGACAATCTGCAATACGCGAACTGGTCTGAGAAGATCTTCCGGCAACTCCGCGAAGGTGGCGTGGACGCGATCCATGTCACCGTCGCCTATCATGAGAACTTCCGCGAAACGGTTCTGAATTTCGAGAAATGGAACCGCTGGTTCGAGCAGTTTCCCGATCTGATCATGAAGGGCAAATGGGCCAGCGATATCGACATTGCGCGCGACACAGGGCGCACGGCCGTGTTTTTCGGGTTTCAGAACCCATCACCGATTGAGGACGACATCGGTCTGGTCGAGATCCTGCACGACCTCGGCGCGCGCTTCATGCAACTGACCTATAACAACCAGTCTCTGCTGGCGACGGGCTGTTACGAGGCCGAAGATGGCGGCATCACGCGGATGGGCCGCCAGGTCATCAAAGAGATGAACCGGGTTGGTCTGGTGATCGACATGAGCCATTCGGGCGACCGGTCCACCATCGAAGCGGCGGATATCTCGGACCGCCCCATCGCGATCACCCATGCCAACCCGTATGACTGGGCACCCGCCTTGCGGAACAAGAAACCCGACGTGATCCGCGCCGTGACGGAAAACGGCGGGATGTTGGGGTTTTCGGTCTATCCGCATCACCTGAAAGACAAATCCGACTGCACGCTTGAAAGCTTCTGCGAGATGATCGCGCGCACGGCCGAGACCTATGGTGCCGCACATCTCGGGATCGGCACTGATCTTTGCCAGGATCAGCCGGATAGCATCGTGGAGTGGATGCGTGTGGGGCGCTGGACCAAGGAGATCGACTACGGCGAAGGCTCCGCCGCAGCACCCGGGTTTCCGCCCATGCCCAATTGGTTCCGCGACAATCGCGACTTTGGCACTATTGAAGCCGGGCTGCGCGCAACAGGTCTGAGCGAGGCTGAGGTCGCCGGGATCATGGGGGGCAATTGGTACCGATTCTATGAGGAAAACTTCACCCCTGGATAAGGAATGTCCGGGTGGCCGTGCGAGACCTCGCGCGGAAGGGAGCACCCGGCAGATGGCATGTCATGGGAGGACAATATGTCAGACGTCTCAATCACCGATAAACTCAAAGGCTCCGGGGTCAACATACCCCTTCTGGCCGTCTCGGGCGGATTCATCATCGCCTTTTGCCTGCTCGCTCTGATCAATCTCGACGCCTTGTCGGCCGCGGTTGACTGGGGCTTTGCGGTTTCAGCCCGGTACTTCGGGCTCTATTGGCAGGTTCTGCTGCTGGCCACGTTCCTGATCGGTCTGGCCCTCTGCATCCTGCCCGGCAGCCGCGCGGTTATGGGCGAGCTTGCCACGCCCGAGTTCACCACGTTCCAGTGGGGCTCGATGATCATGTGTACCCTTCTGGCCGGTGGCGGCGTGTTCTGGGCGGCCGGCGAGCCGATTGCCCATTTCCTATCTTCCCCGCCGCTGTTCGGAGCCGAGGCCGCCACGGTCGAGGCGGTCAACCCCGCGATTGCGCAGAGCTTCATGCATTGGGGCTTTCTGGCCTGGGCGATCCTGGGCTCGCTCAGCACCGTGATGCTGATGCACTACCATTATGAAAAGGGCCTGCCGTTGGCCCCGCGTACTTTGCTTTATCCGGTCTTTGGCGACCGCGCGATCAACGGACCCATCGGGGTGATCGCAGATGCGTCGGCCATCATCGCCGTGGTTGCGGGTACGGTGGGACCGATCGGGTTTTTGGGCCTGCAGGTGAGCTATGGCTTGTCAGATCTCTTCGGTCTGTCGGATACGTTCATCACCCAGGCAATCGTGATCATCGCTCTGGCGGCGCTTTACACGATCTCGGCGATGACCGGCTTGTCGCGTGGCATCCAGTTTCTGTCCAAGATCAACGTCCTCTTGGCCGGGGCACTATTGCTCTTTGTGCTCATCGCAGGGCCAACCGGGTTCATCTTCGCGTCCTTCTTCGAAGGCTTTGCCACCTATCTGGGCAATTTCTTCCAGATGGCGCTTTATCGCGGTGAGGCGGGTGTATTCGGCGATCCGGGTTGGCTCGGCTGGTGGACCGTCTTCTTCTGGGGCTGGTTCATGGGCTATGGTCCGCTAATGGCGATGTTCATCGCGCGGGTCTCACGGGGCCGCTCGATCCGGTCGATCATCCTGATGTTGTCTATCGTGGCGCCCATCGTGACCAATTTCTGGTTCACGATCATCGGCGGCACCGGCATCGCGATGGAACTGGACGCACCGGGCACGATCTCCACCGCGTTCGAAGGCTTCAACCTGCCCGCAGCCCTTCTGGCGATCACCGGCAACCTGCCGATGGGCTTCCTGGTCTCGCTCCTGTTCCTGATCCTGACCACGATCTTCGTGGCCACAACCGGCGACTCGATGAGCTATGTGATCGCGGCCACAATGAGCGACGGCGACAATCCCGCCACCTCCGTGCGCGTCTTCTGGGGTGTGGTGATGGGGATCATGGCGATCATCCTGATCTCTGTCGGCTCAGGCGGCATTTCCAAGCTGCAGAGCTTTATCGTCGTCACCGCCGTACCAGTGTCGCTGATCCTTTTGCCATCGCTTTGGGATGCGCTGCGGATCACGCTGGCGAAAGGGAAAGAACTCTGACAACCGCCGCGCCCTGGATGTGTCGAGCGTCTGGGGCGCGGCTCGGTCCACCGTCGTCACGAGAGGTCTATTATGAACGACATCGCGCTCCGGCACCCCGATACCGTCATGCGTCTTGCCCGATTGGGCAGCTTTCACCAGTCGCGCTTGTCCTTCATGCGTGTTCTGACACGTCGTCTGGCCCGCGAAGGTTGGACCTTTGAGCGCACCGCGTTTGAAATCGACGATTTTGGTGTTGGCCACGCGGTCTATACCACGCACGGCCCCGACCGATCATATTCCCTGGTCGCCTTTGCCCATGACTTGCCGCCAGAGAGCCGCTCTGACCGGGTGATCGCCGAAGCATGGGACACCACCTTTACCCTGTTCGACGGTATTCCTGATGCCGGCGATATCGAGCGTCTCTCCAAAAACATCCCCTTGCAGGAGGCCGGTCGTGTCACCAGCAGGGAACTGTCAGTGTCTCGTGCCAACCGCTCCGTCCGCCTATGGGACCATGTGGTTGCGCAGTTGGCGGCGGGGGCGCAGCCTTCGGTCGACCAGATCAACGCCGTTGGCTATCTGATGCGCACCACTGCGGTTTACGGGTCGGGCAAGTTGGGCGCGGCAGATCGCGAGATGATCGCGGGGCGGCCTGAGTTTCGCGCGCCGTTTCAGGTGGAAATGCTGTCGGTCTTTCTGACCCGTTGGTTCGTGCGCGATTTGGTGCAGCATATGGCGGACACGCGCGCAAAGCAGGCTGGCAAGACTCCGGCACGTCTGGATCCTGAAATCGCGCGGAAGCTGGGCATCGGCAACTCCACCGGCCTTGGTATGGCGCCCTTTCTCCTGAACCACCCGCTATTGTTCAACAATTGGGTGACGGCACGGGAAGAGGCGCTCCGCATCGTCCGCAACATGCCGACCGCCAGCGCCGAGGCGGTTGCGCTGTTCAAATCTCTGATGCGTCGCAGCCAGGCCGCAATCCAGAACTGGCAGTCGGAGCATCCGGTGCAGGTGGAGAGGTTGGCGCAGTTGCGCGCGGATGTGACCGCGTTGGAGGGCCATCTCGCCGATTATGATTTTTCGGCCAACGACCCTTGGGACACGCTGTTTCGCTGGGCGGAGGCCAATCTGACGCTGGAGGGGCAGGAGTGGTTGGCTTCGCTGATGCTCGAGCCCTATTGCGCCGAGATCGACGCCTTAGTCGAGGATATGGCCGCCGATACCAGCGCCAGTTTTCGCATTGCGGGCGCGACGACCATTGGGGAGATCCGGGCCCTGATCGTCGACATCTATGGTTGGGCAATCGAGACCGATTGGGCGATGCCCGAGAACAAGGCGCGCGCCTGGTATGTGTCGGAAGAGAAGCTGGAGCCACGCCTCGGCGAACGCTTCGAAGAGCCGATCGAGGAGTATGAGCAACCTCTGGCGCCGGGCCGGGATGCCGCCGTGTTGTACGAGGCGCTGACCCATTGGCCGGATGACACGCAGATTGCCGAATTCCTGTTGCGCCATCCCCGGCACCGCCACACCGTGCGGCGGGTGCAGATCGTTGGCCGCGCACCTTATGGTGAAATCCGGGACAATACGATCAGCAGCACCATCCTGCCCATCGATATGTTGCGTTGTAAGTTGGCGTTCTTTGGGGCGACGCAGTTCGATCCGCGCTCGGACCGGTGGGTGCGGATTTGCATGTATGGAAATGCCCCATACCCCGACGAGTTAACGACAGACACGGCGGATTTCTGGGTCTATCCGCCTGAGACGGAGGTCCCGGCATGACGCACTCCCTCAACGAAATCGAAGCATTGAGCAAGCGCGCAGCACGAGGCTCAGGCCTGTCCTGGGGGCTGGCCGAGGAGGCTGCGAAGGGAACCCGCTGGCTGGCGTCTTTTGGTTTGCCAGGGCCGGAACTTCTGGCGGACCTCTTGGAACTGAACGACCGCCGCGCCGAGATCGACGTCTCGCCGATGTCACTTGACGGGGTCTGGGCGGCACCCGCCGGGCGGATGAGCCCGCTGATTTCGGGTGCCTCGCTGAGCGATTGTGCGGGCCGATTGCTGGCCTTGGGGCAAATCCAGCTCCAAAGCGTCAGCTATCCGCTGCTTTTGGTGCCGTTTCTGGGCGGGGCGGCGCTCCGCCTGAAACAGCCGGTCTCCGCGGCGTGGGAGGGCGCGCGATTGACCACAGATGGCCATCAGCTCTGCGTCCAGGGCGATGATGCGCTTTTGACGAACCATGCGACCTTGGTCACGGTCTCCGCACCGGCGCAGATGTTGGGGCCGAAAGAGCCGGTGATGCGGGCCCAGGTCTCGCCAGAGAGCTGGGCGCGGCTGAGCGGGTTTGCGCATCGCACCTTTGCGCCTGCGACCGAGGAAAGCCGGATGCGCGGGGCCGGCGCGGGGTTGAGCGACAACGATTGAGCTGCGCCGGAGACGTGGGACGTTGCCTGTCATTGCGGACCGCGCGTTGTGAACACCCGCCCTTGGCATACAGGCTTTCGCGAAACAGCGAATTGCCGTGATCCTGAAAAGAAGAAAGGTGCCAGGTCCGAAGACCTGACACCCATCCGTCGCAAGCGACAGGGAGACCGCTTGCTCAGTTCAGACCGGCGTCGAACAGATAGACTTTTTCGTCCGGACGCGGGGTCCAGTCGATCCGGTTGCTGACGCCGTAGAAGTCCGGCTGGAAGTAGAGGTGCAGCCACGGACCATCGTCGTAGAAGACCTGCAGCATCTCATCGACGATCTGGCGGGTTTCTTCTTCGGTCTCTGCCGCGGCGATGTCGGCCCAACGGTCGAACCAGCGCGGATCATCCCAATGGGTGTAGTTCGTGCCCGCATCGACGGCGGCCAGATCGGTCATGTCGTAGAGCGGGCTCCACAGAGCCCCCCCAGATCCGATGAAGTAGAGCGGGCCGGCGTTCCGTTCACGGATGATCGGAATGTAAACGCTGGACCATTCCATGATCTGCAGATCGACATCCAGGCCCACATCTTCGAGGTATTGTGCAATGGCCTGCACGACATTGGCGTCGTTCAGATAGCGCCCCTGGCCAGCCTGGAAAGCGATGGAGAAACGTGTGCCATCGTCCCCGCGCGGCCAGCCCGCTTCGTCCAAAAGCCGCTCTGCGGTTTCGGGATCATAGGGGTAGGGCTCAAGGCTCTGGTTCGCATTGGGCGGGTTCACGATGCCGGTCATCCGCTCGCATTCGAAGTTCAGCAACTGGCTGCAGATCGCAGGAACATTGACTGCATATTGCAGGGCGCGGCGCACCGCCGGGTCTTGGATGGCATCGCCACCGGGCTCCATCGCCATGCTGTCGCTGAGATTGAAGCCGACATACATCCGCCGGGTGCCCTGGATCGGGTTCACTTCGGCTGCACCGCTGGCATTGATGACATCCATCTGATCAGGCGCCACATTGGTAATGATATCCACATTGCCCGCCATCAACTCGGCGGAGCGGGTGGAGGCTTCGGGAATGAACCGCCAGATGATACGCTCGAACCCAACATCCGCGCCTTCGACGGCCTCCAAAACGACCTCAGATCCGCGCCGCCAGTCGGCCAGACGATAAGGTCCGGAGCCAATCGGGTTACCCGACGCTTCATCGAGGGTCATCGCCTCATAGCTGTCCATGCAGTGGATGAAGACCTCTGCGATCAGACCAAAGGCGATGGGGTTCGGCGCACCGATGTTGATTTGCACCCGCAGATCGTCCAGCGCCTCGGCACTTTGGAAATCAATCGAGCTGAACACAAATCCGGGGGTGTTGCCGGTGAAGGCATTTTCCGGGTCAGCGGCGCGGTTGAAGGAATAGGCGGCATCCTCTGCCGTCAACGCCTCCCCATCATGACAGGTCAGGCCCTCATTCAACGTGTAGACATAGGCCATCCCATCGTCGGAGATCTCCAGCGTATTGGCCAAGTCTGGGCGGGCCACGCCATCGCCACCCATGGTGAAGAGGGTGCCGAAGATATGCCGTGCGATATTCGAGTTGTCGCGCGAAGAAATCGGGGCCGGGTCGAGCGTTGTGATATCCGCGCTTAGACCGACGACAATCGTGTCATCGGCGGGCTGCGCATAGGCCCCCGTCATTAGCGCGACGCTGGCAGCACCGGCTGCAAGCAAGTGGTGTAGTCTTGGCATTGGCTTTCCTTTCACCTGTTGGATGGTCTTCGGTGGACTGTTTTTTGATTTTCTGAACAACGTTTCTTCAGTCCGGGTTTCGGCAACCTCGAAGCCATCCAAGCCGCGCCAAGCGCGTTTTTCAGGTCTTCGCGGTCACAAGGCTTCGACAATGGTCGCCGGGTCAAAGGCGGCCAGAATTCGGGTATGGTCAGAGATCAGCTTTATGGCGCGCTCGGCATCGCCATCGGCCAGGGCGTCTATAATCGGGGGGTGGTTGCCCGCGACTTCATCGAGATTGCGTTCGTCACGGTTGCGCAACGCCATGATCTGGTGAATGCGGAGATAGAGGTTCTTCCAAGAGGCCAAGAGCAGGTCGTGATCGGCCAGAACGATCAAGGCATGGTGAAAGGCCTCATCGGCGGCGATCAGCGCTTCAAAGTCATCAGCGGCTGCTGCGGCGGTCATCGCGTCGCAATGTTCGCGCAGCAAATCCAAGGGCGCGCCGTTTTCCAAGATCCGACGTACCGCCATGACCTCGAACACTTCCCGGAGGGAATAGGTTTCGGCCACCTCGCGCGCGGTCAGCGGTTTCACCCGCTTGCCCTTATAGGCAATGGTTTCAACCAGACCGTCATTCTCCAGAATCTGGATCGCCTCGCGGATCGGCGCGCGGGAGACGTTCATCTGTTCGGCAAGGGCGGTTTCAACCAGACCCGTCCCGGGCCGCAAGCGTCCACTCAAGATCGCGCTGCGCAATCGGTCCGCCACTTGAACGCGCAGGGGCACGTTTTCGATTGGCGCAATGTCATGGGGCATCGGGTCGGCAAGGGCAGGTTTTGCGGTCGTCATAAGGTCGCTCCTCCTAGGAAATCACTATCGGCCCGTTGGCGTGTCTGAGCGGACGGCATCTCTACAAGACGCCCAACAGGAAGGTGGCGATACTTAAAGGAGCGGGGCGTCGATCTTGCAACATCAATCGGCAAGGCGCAGGTCGATTGGATACAACCCGTGGCATTTGTCGCATCGTCGCCATGCAGGTTTGATGTTGTGTAATGTCGACAATCCATAAGTGGACAATGCAGCGTGGCTTCGCGTGTTGTCAAGCTTTCTTGGGGAATGTGCGCTTGAGAACGCGCAAAGCGGTGTTTTCCGGGGGTCGTGGGCCGTATTGCGGCGTCCAACCAGCGGCGTTTTGCACGCCACTCGGTCATGCTTTGCGAAGGTTGAAAGAGCCGCGCGCGGCAAGCCACGGCGCCCGCGGGGCATCGGACCTGCCTCGACTGCCTAAGTCAGGTGGTGTGAATACACGCGCTTGCGTGCCCGTCCCCCACCGACTTCAACTCCGGCACGACCTTTGCGCATTCAGCTGTCGCCATCGGGCAACGGGTTCTGAAGACGCAGCCCGATGGCGGGTTGATCGGGCTTGGGATATCGCCTTTCAACACTGTGCGGGAGCGGCGCTTGCCCGGTTCGGGGATCGGCACGGCCGACAGCAGGGCCTGGGTGTAGGGATGGTTGGGCCGGGCGTAGAGATCCGCCGCCGAGGCAATTTCCATCACCCGGCCCAGATACATCACAATCACCCGGTCGCAGATATGTTCCACGACGCCCAGATCATGGGCGATGAACAACATCGTCAGGTCAAGATCGTTTTTGAGATCTTCCAAGAGGTTGATCACCTGGGCCTGGATCGACACGTCTAGCGCCGAGACCGGTTCATCGGCAACGATGAACTCCGGCTCGACCGCGAGCGCCCGAGCAATTCCGATCCGCTGGCGCTGCCCCCCGGAAAACTCATGCGGGAAACGGGCGAGGTGATCGCGCGATAACCCGACTTTTTCCAGCAAGGCGGCGGCGCGATCTTCATGTTCCGAGGCGGCTCCGATTTTGTGCAGTTTCAAGGGGTGGGTCAGCACCTCGCGCACCTTCTCGCGGGGGTTCAGGCTGGCATAAGGGTCCTGGAAAATGATCTGCATCCGCTTGCGATAGGCCCGCATCTCGGACGCGTTCAGCCCCATCACATCGGCGCCGCCAAAACGCACCTCGCCGCTGGTGGCGTGTTCCAGCCGCAAGATTGTGCGCCCGACGGTGGTTTTGCCCGACCCGCTTTCGCCGACAAGGCCCACGACCTCACCGGCGTTGATGTCGAATGAGACATCATCGACAGCTTTCACATTGTTGACCACGCGTTGCAGCACGCCGCCATGAATCGGGAAGTATTTGCGCAGCTTGTCGACTTGGAGGAGTGGCATCGTCATGACGCGCGCCTTTCACTCAAATTCAGCTCTTGCCAGCGGGTGCAGCGGATCATGTGGCCATCGCTGGCGTCTTCCAAAACCGGGGAGGTCGTCTTGCAAACCTCAGTGGCAAAGGCGCAGCGCGGATGGAAGCGGCAGCCTTCGGGCAGGCTGGTCAGGGCAGGGACCGTGCCCGGGATCGCCTCCAACCGCGTTTTGTTGATCGACGATCCAAGGCGCGGGATCGAGTTCATCAGGCCCGCCGTGTAGGGCATGCGCGGGTTGCGGAAAATATCCTCCACCCCGCCGGTTTCGACCACTTGCGCGGCATACATAACGACGACCCGGTCCGCGACCTCGGCCACCACGCCCAGATCGTGGGTGATGAAAATAATCGCCATACCGAGCTTTTGTTGCAGGTCCTGCATCAACTCCAGCATCTGCGCCTGAATCGTTACATCCAGCGCGGTGGTCGGCTCATCAGCGATCAGAATCCGTGGCTCGCAGGCCAGCGCCATGGCGATCATCGCGCGTTGGCGCATGCCGCCCGACATCTCATGGGGATAGTTGTCAACGCGGGTCGTCGGCTCGGGGATGCCGACCAGCTCCAGCATCTCGATCGCGCGGGCGCGGGCCTTTGCTTTCGATAGATTCTGGTGCCGAATGACCATTTCGGCGATCTGCTGGCCAACGGTGTGAACCGGGTTCAGGCTGGTCATCGGCTCCTGAAAGATCATGCCGATCTCTTTGCCGCGGATCTCGCGCATCTCGGTATCGCTGAGCGTGGTGATCTCGTGCCCGTTCAGCTTGATACTGCCACCAGAAACACGGCCCACATCTTTGGGCAGAAGGCCCATGATCGACAGGCTTGTAACCGATTTGCCCGACCCGCTTTCGCCAACAATGGCCAGGGTCTCGCCCGCATGGACCTCAAAGCTCACGCCATCCACTGCCCGAACCGACAGAGTCTTGGTCAGATCGAACGTGGTTTGCAGGTCTCGCACCTCCAGCAATGGTGTCGCGGAAGGGGCTTGTCTTTCGTCAGGCTGCATCGCGTGTCTTTCCTTGTGGCAGGCCAGTGGTCCAGCCGCCGTACCTATTGGGGCCTGGCGCAGCCGCCGCCGATCTGTCTCTTATGTGATCTGCACCCTTTTTCATCACCTATGCCCCTTGGCGCTCAGCCTGTACCAAACTCGACAGTTCCGTCCCCGTTTTCTCGATTTGCACGCTTGACGCATCGGGAGCCACATGGTTTGGTTGTTCTACTGTCGACAATCTATAACCTACCTTGGGAGAACATCGAATTGATTGTCAAGCATCCCAAGGCGGTGTCGATGGAAAAGACGGGGAGAGGGGCGATGCGACGACCCAAATCGAGCAAGATGGATGATCTTTTGAGCATCCTGCACCGCCGGTTGGCGCGGCCCGCTGGTCGTCTTTTCCCATGAACCTGCCGAACTGTTAGAGGGCGCCGCCGCATGTGGACATTTTTGGCAAGACGCCTTTTGCAAAGCATTGTTGTGCTGATCGGCGTCACATTGATCAGCTTCATCTCACTCCAGATTGGCGGTGATCCGACCTATCTGTTCGTGTCCGAGAACGCGAGCACCGAAGAGATCGAGGCGGCGCGGCGCGCGCTTGGCTTCGACCGGCCGCTGCACATTCAATACCTGAGCTATATCTGGAACGCGCTGCAGGGCGATTTCGGCAATTCGCTCAGCTATCGCCAGCCCGCCATGGATGTGGTGATGGAGGCGATGCCCGCCACGATCGAGTTGACGTTTTTCTCGCTGGTTTTGGCCATTGGCCTGTCCATTCCGCTTGGCATCTATGCCGCGCTCAATCGGGGCAAACCCGCCGATGGCGGCATCATGACCTTTGCGATGTTGGGCCAATCGATCCCGAATTTCTGGATGGGGATCATGATGATCATGTTCTTCGGTCTCTATCTGCGCTGGTTCCCGATCTCGGGCCATGTGCCGTTTCTGGAGCCATTGTTTGAAGGCGATTTTGCGACCGCGTTCCGCAATCTGCCGCAGTCGATGTATTATATGATCATGCCGGCCTTGGCGGTGGGCACCTATACGCTCGCCCGGAATGCGCGGCTGATCCGCTCATCCATGTTGGAGGTGTTGCAGCAGGATTATGTCCGCACCGCACGCTCCAAAGGCATCTCTGAGCGTCGGGTGGTGATCCATCACGCGATGCGCAACGCTTGGTTGCCGGTGGTCACCATGATCGGCCTGGAATTTGGGTTCTTGCTCGGCGGCGTTGTCGTGGTGGAAACGGTGTTCTCTTACCCAGGCATCGGCCGTTTGGTGTTCAACGCGATCAACCAGCGGGACATTCCGGTGGTGCAAGCCTCCGTCATCTTGCTGGCGGTGATTTTCATTCTCCTCAATCTGATCGTCGATCTGATCTATGCGCGGCTTGATCCGCGCGTGAAACTCTAGAGGCGCGCGCGACATGGCCGATACAACACCCGCTCCAAGTTCCGGCTCGACCCAAGCCGTCGGCGGCATGGCGTCCTCCTACCGCCGTCGAGAGCTGCGCCGGGCGTTTCAAAGCATGGTGACCAGCCGTTGGGCGCTGGTCGGCATGCTGATCCTCTTGGTCGTGACATTCGTTGCGATCTTCGGGCCTTGGCTCGCACCGTTCGACCCAAATCGTCAAAACATCATGATGCGCCTGCTTGAGCCGGGGCAGCCGGGGGCAGGGGACCTGACCTATTGGCTGGGTTCGGACCAGTTGGGCCGGGATGTGCTGTCGCGCCTGCTCTATGGCGCGCGCGTGTCACTGCTGGTGGGCGTCGCGGCCATCGTTGTCGGCGGCACTTTGGGCACCATCGCGGGGCTTGTCTCCGGCTATTTCGGCGGCTGGATCGATGATGTGATCATGCGGCTTGGCGACATCCAATTGGCCTTTCCGTTCATCCTTCTGGCGATCATGTTCCTGGTGGTGCTCGGGCCGGGGCTGGTCAACATCATCCTGGTTCTCGGGATCGGGCAATGGATCACCTATGCCCGGATTGTGCGCGCGCAGACGCTCTCCTTGCGGGAAAAGGAATATGTCGAGGCCGCCCGCGCGATGGGCGACAGCACGTTTTCGATCCTGTTTCGCACGATCCTGCCCAATATCATCGCGCCGCTGACCGTTATTGCCTCGTTCAACGTCGCCGGCGTGATCCTGTCCGAGGCGGCGCTGTCCTTCCTTGGGCTTGGCGTGCCGCCCGATGTGCCGACCTGGGGCAGCATGTTGTCGGAAAGCCGCGACCATCTGTTGTCAAACAAATGGTGGCTGGCGGTGTTTCCCGGCCTTGCCATTGTGTTCACGGTCTTGGCCTTCAACATCATCGGCGATTGGTTGCGCGACTTCCTTGATCCACGGCTGAAAGAGAACGGCTAGGATTTCTGCGGCGCGCCGGGGTCGATCTCCGCCCCCGGCAGGTCGTCGAACGAGGCATAGTTCACGCTATAGAGCTGCGCATAAAGCCCGCCATGGGCCATCAGCTCGTCATGGTTGCCTTGTTCCAGCACCTCACCGGCTTGCAGCACAATGATCTTATCGGCGTCGCGGATCGTCGCCAGGCGATGCGCGATCACCAATCCGGTGCGCCCGCTTAGGAGTGTCACCAAAGCCCTCTGGATCAACATTTCGGTGTAGCTGTCGATGCTGGCCGTCGCCTCATCAAGGACCAAAATCCGCGCATCCGCGACCAAGGCTCGCGCAAAGCTGACCAACTGCCGCTGACCAAGGGATAAGGTGCCGCCGCGTTCGCCCATCACGGTTTCATAGCCCTGCGGCAGCGCCACAATGAACTCATGCGCTCCCACGGCTTTGGCCGCGGCGATCACATCCTCTGCGGTCGCGTAGGCTTTGTTGTAGCGGATGTTGTCCATCACCGTGCCACTGAACAGATAGGGTTCCTGCAACACCATGGCGATCTCGCGCCCGAGCGAGGCTTGGGTCACCTCGCGCACATCCCGCCCGCCGACCAAAACTTGCCCGCCCTGCACGTCATAGAAGCGGTTTAGCAACGACATCGCGCTGGATTTGCCCGACCCGGTCGGGCCCACAAGCGCGACCGTCTCGCCCGGGTTCACGGTGAAGCTAACGGATTTCAGAACCGGTGTGTCCAGCACATAACCAAAGGTGACATCGCGAAACTCCACGCGGCCATCCATGTCATGCGGCAAGTCGACCGCGTCGGGTGCGTCTTTGATGTCGACCCGCACATCAAGCACATCGATTAACCGCTGCCCCGAGGCCATGGCGCGTTGCATCACCGAATACTGCATCGTCAGAGACCGGATCGGGTCGAAAAACCGTTGGATGTAGAATAGGAAGGCGACCATCACGCCGACCTCCAGTTGCTGACCCAGCACCATGGAACCGCCAACCACGACCACCACCGCCATGGCGATGCCGGTGAGGCTGTCGACGATTGGCACCATGACCTGCGCGTATTTCGATGCGGTGCGATGGGCGCGGAGCGTCGCTTGTGCCTTGTCATCATAAAGCGCAAAATTCACTGGCTGACGATCCATGCTTTGTACGGTGCGCACACCGTGGATCGCCTCGGCCAAAGCGCCATTGGTGACCGAGTTCGCCTCATGTGCCGCCATAAATGCGGCCCGGGCCCGCGGCAGCCAGATCACACGAACCAGAAACAGCACCGGCAACACGCAGAGGGTCAACAGGCCCAATTGCACATTCAGCCAGAGCATCGAGACGATGATTCCGAAGAGCAGCACCATGTCGCCAACCGACAGCACCGAGGTTTCTAGAAACTCCTGCATCGCGTTCACATCGCCTTGCAGGCGCGACATCAGGCGGCCCACCTCGGTCTTGTCCATGAAGCTGAGCGAGACATCCTGCAGATGCCCGAACATCGCGGTGCGGATATCGAACAGCACGTTTTCTGCCGCTTTCCCGACGACGCTTTCCTGCACCCACGCGGCGACGAAGTTCAGCCCGATGGCCAGCCCGAAGGCGATCATCGCCGCCAGCAGGGCCGCTTGGCCCGCAGCGTCGCCGGTGAGGCCATTATCAATGGCATGGCGGATGATCAGCGGGATGGCCAGTTGGGTGCCCGTGAAGACCAGAACCGCGATGATCGAGATCACCAACTGCCGCTTATAGGGGCGCACAAACTGCCAGATTCGCATCACGATGTTGCGGTCGAACACCAGGCCGAACATCTCTTCCTCAATCCGGTGCGAGCCGACAACGGCGCGGGGCGGACGGCGGCCATTGTCGCGAACATCGCCGCGTTCGACTTCCAGTTCTTCGCTCATGACGCGGGCTCCTCTGGTCGAATTTGCAGGTCATGCAGCGCGCGGTATCGCCCACCAAGCGCCAGAAGCTCGGCATGGTTCCCTTGTTCAACGATCTGACCGTTCTCAACGAACAGAATCCGATCCGCATGCATCAGCGAGTTGAGCCGATGCGCCACGATGATCGTGACCCGGTCGCTGGCCTGCGCCTGGATCGTGGTTCTGATCCGTTGTTCCGTGCCTGCATCGACGGCGGCGGTGCTGTCGTCGAAAATCAACACGGACGGGCGGAGCATGAGGGTGCGGGCGATGGTCATCCGCTGCCGTTGCCCACCCGAAAGTGACGCACCGCGTTCGCCCACCACCGTCTCGTATCCCGATGGCAGCGTCGCGATGAACTGATCCAATTGCGCCGAGGCGCTGGCATCGGCGATCCGTGAAGGCGGCGCCCAGGGGTCGCCATAGGCGATGTTATTCTCCAGGCTGGTGGTGAACAAAAACGCGTCCTGCTGCACCACAACCACTTCGCGGCGGAGCGATTGCAGCGTCACATCGCGGATGTCCTGGCCATCGATGGTGATCCGACCCTGGGTCACGTCATAGAAACGTGGGATCAGATGCGCGATGGTGGATTTCCCGCTGCCGGGGGGGCCGATCAATCCGATAGTTTCGCCGCGCTTGGCGGTGAAGCTCAGCCCCTGAAGCGTGGGGGACGTGGCGGCGGGATAGGTGAAGCCGACATTGTCGAACCGCAATTCGCCCGCGCTGATCGCCAGGTCTGGCGCTTCCGGCGCGTCGGTGATGGCCAGGTCGAGATCCAAGAGGGCAAAGATCCGCTCGCCACAGGTCGCGGTCCTGGCGAAGGAATTCACCAGCATTCCCAACTGCCGCACCGGCATTTGCAGGATCGTCATGAAGGTCAGGAATGAGGCCAAGGTGCCCACGGTGATCTCACCGGCGACAACCTTGCCGCTTCCGACCCAAAGCACCAGCCCCATCGCGGCCAGGAAGGAAAAGGTCATCATCGAGGTGTTGCGGACGCGGATATCGACCCGGTCATGGGCCAGTTCAAGCGCGCTTTCCGAGGCATCGGCATATTTCGCCATTTCATGCGGCTTGGCCGCGAAGGCACGGACCACGCGGATGCCGCCGAGGTTTTCCTCCATCACGCGGCTCAGCACCGAAAGACGGTTTTGCAACTCCAACCAGGTCCCGCGGAGTTTCAACTGCGTGACCGAGGAGCGCCAGGCAACAAAGGGCACGAAACTCAACGCCAGAAGGCCAAGCACCAGATCGGTTGAGAGCAGCAGATAGCCGCCAATGCCGATCAGCATGCTCAACAGAACGATCCGCACCAAGCCGGTGGAAAAGAACATCCGCACGCCTTCGAGATCGAGCATCCCAAGCGTGATCAGATCGCCGGAATGCATCCGGTCATGAAACCCAAAGCTCAAGCGTTGGATTTTCTCGTAATAGGCCAGCCGCAGCATGTAGCCGACATTGTGGCCGACGCTTTCGCTGAAATAGTTCTGGAACACGGTGAAGAGACCGCGCGCGACCCAGACCGCCAGGACCAGCCAAGCCGTGGTCCAAAGCGCCGCCGTTGCGGCCTCCGCCCCCGCCGGGTCGGAGACCAACGCCTGGGTTTGGTCCACCGCGCGCCCCAAGAGGATCGGCACAAGCAATTGCAGCGCCGAGGCGATCACGGTGGAGCCAAGGGCGATTGCGACCATCCAGGGTGTCTTGAGCGCCAGCCGGGTGACCCGCTTGATCGTGTTGAACCCGCTTTTCCAACTGACCGTGTCCGTTGGGCGCATTATTTCGGTGGCGGTCGCCATGAACGTCTTCCCTCAGCGGCGCAAAGCGGCCCAGGCCGGACGTTATGTGTCAGGCCGTTACCCGTCGTCGCGCGTCATTTTCCTGTGGCAGGGGTCACAAACGCCCCCTGTCCCTGTGGCCCGGTGACAGCGCCATCCAAGAACACCGTGTTGCCCTTCAGGATGGTCTGACAGACTTTGCCCCGCAGGGTCCGGCCCTCAAAGAGATGCGCCACTTCGCGGGCATGGGTGTGGAGTGTGTCGGCCGAAAGCGCGGTCTCACCGGTCAAATCCACAATCGTCACATCCGCGGCGCTTCCCGGTAGCAATGCGCCTTTGAACGGGTAGAGTCCATAGCGCTGCGCGCCATTGGCACAGATCAGATCATGGGCGCGTTTGAGGCTGAGCCGACCATTGGCCACCGCATCAAGCATGGCGGGCAGGATAAACTCGATCCCTGGCACGCCGGGCGGGGCGGCGGGGAAATTCCCCTCGGCGGCTTGTTTTTCGGCCTTGGCAAACGGCGCGTGGTCGGTGGTGACATAGTTGATCACACCATCTTCGATCGCTTGCCAGAGGGCATCCTGATCAGCCTGATGGCGGATCGGCGGGTTCACTTTCGCGTAAATCCCGGCGCGCGCAACGTCATCCTCGGTGGCGAAGAGATATTGCGGGCAGGTCTCCGCGGTGAAATCCGAGGTTCCCGCAAAACCGCGCAGCACCTCCACCGTCTCGGCGCTGGTCACATGGGCGATGTGCAGTTTGGCCCCGGCGGTGATGTTCATCGCCAGGAGTTTCGCGACCGCCACCGCTTCGCAGATCGCGGGGCGGGATTTGCCATGGGTTGCGGCATCGGCCGGGTCCAGCGCCTTGGCCTCGGCCTCGTAATGGGCGAGTAGCGCGGCGCTTTCGGCATGGACCACCACCGGGCGTCCGGTTCCCGCCAAAAGCTGTAGCGCGCGAAGCTGGTCGGCCTCATCAGGAAAGGCGAGCCCCTCGAATTCATCGGCGCGTCCGGCGGGCGACGGTGTGGTGAAAATCTTGAAGGCAATGGCGCCGAGATCCAGCATCTTGTCGCGGCTGGCTTCGGTCAGATCGCCAGGGGCGGCATAAAGCGCAAAGTCGATGACCGCATTCTCGGCGAAATGATCGCGGCGGCGCGCCAATTCTTCGGGCGTAGAGCAACAGGGTTTCGAGATCGGCATCTCGAACAGCGTGGTCACCCCGCCTGCCGCGGCCGCACGGGTTTCCGACAGGACCGTGCCGCGTTCGGGATAGGCCGGGGCGCGGACATGGAAATGGATATCGACAATGCCGGGAAGGAGGGTCTTGCCGCTGGCATCAATGGTCTGCACGGCTTCGGGCGCGGTGCCTGGGGCGTAGACACCGGCGACCACCCCATCGGCGAGGCCCAGATCGACTCGGTGCAGCCCGTCAGGCAACAACACATCGCCGCCGGTGATCAGCGTATCTAGGGCGCTCATGTTTTCAGCCCTAGTTCGGTCAGGGCCTTGGCGACGCCATCAAGATTGGTCAGATGCATGGAGGCATAATTGGGCGACAGCACCACCCCATGTCCGCCCGCGCGATAGGTCGCCATCACCGAGCGATAGGCGATGTCCGGCGTGCATCTGGCCTGATCCGCGCGGACGCGGGGCGCATCAATGCCGAGGCCCATAAATACTTTGGCCTTGTCATGCACACCGCGCAGCGCCTCGGCACATTGGCCGTACACATAGGTGTCGGGGTCGAGGCCGTCTTGCACCACCTGATCCAGATCAGACCCTTTGATGCCGAGAATACCATCAAGGACTTTCATCGCCGTGGCGGGATCGAAATCACGCAGGATCGTTTTCTGGAAGAAGCCGAACTCCTTGTGCCAGATCTCGCCAGACTGGTGCTGATAGGTGATCGGCTTGACCCAATCGGCATACATCGTCTGTTCATGCCAGGGCCATTGCGCGCGGCGGAACATGTTGAAATGATTGCGGTTCCAGACATTGAGGCCAAAGGGCAGGTCGGGTTTGCACCATTTCACGAGGCCATAGAGCTCCCGGTCGAGGTCTTTGTTCCGCTCTAGCCAGAAGCGCTCCCAGATCAGAACCTCGGGGTTCTCCAAAAGGGTGCGGATGAAGGTGATGAAGGCGCCATCGTCGAACTCTTCGCCCGCAATCGCCGCCTGCATGAACTCATACATCGCGATACAGCCACGACGGCAGGCCTCGACATCAATGCCCCGTGCGATGGCCTCATTGCGGGCGGCTTCCGAGAAATCTCCCGGCGCTTGGCCTTGCATCATCTGATCCAGCGGGCTGTTGCGTTCATTGCACCACATGATCCCGTCAATGTCGTAATTGCGCACCTGATCTTCGATGATCGCGTGCATCCAGTTGCGGTAGTCGGGGTTTGAGGTGGATGGCTCATCCTTGCGGCGGCCAAACACGTCGACCTCCATGCAACTCGCGAGGTTCGGGATGTCGACCGCACTTGCCGAGCCATGGCCCGCGTATTTGAAGAACGGCTCCATCAACTCGACATAGACTTTGATGCCGCGCTTATGGGCTTCGGGAATGACCAGATCGAGGATGTCGACCCCCTCCATCTCCTTATCCGTGGCGCGGAAATCCTTGATCAGCGTCTGCGTGTAATACCGCGGATCAGGGTCGAAATAGGCGCCACCTTTCATGGTGAAGGGCTCGGGCACGCCATGATCGGGCCAGCCGTCCAGTTCATGCGCGATGCTGCGCCCGGTTTTCAGGCCGAGCCAAGAGACGGTGCCAAGCATCAGCACATTGACGCCGACGCGGTTTTGCAACGTGTCTAGAACCGTTTCGACGCCTTCGTCGATGAAGCTGATCGGGCTGACTTGAATGCCGACGAATTTCTCATCCGGGTTGGGGGTCATATTGCTCATGCGGCGGCTCCTTTATGGGCCGCGATGAAGGATTTGATCCGCGCCATGGCCTCTTTGATCACCGGAAGCGGTTGCAGATAGGAGATGCGGATAAAATCGCTCTCGGGTTCGCCGAACATATCGCCCGGGAAGACCATGACGCCGGTTTTCCGCAGCAGGTTTTCGCAGAACGGCTTGGCCTTCATGCCCGTAGAGGAGATGTTGGTGTAGATATAGAACGCCCCACCCGGTGCGCCGTAGCTCAACCCCGCCTCTGTCAACGCCTCCATCAGATAGGCCCGTCTGTCGGCATAGTCGCGGAAGGTGGCCTCCATCTCATCCTGCGGGCCGGTCAGCGCGGCTAGCGCCGCAAATTGCGATACGGTGCAGGTGTTGATCGAGAGCGTGTGGCGCGGCTCGGTCAACTTCTCGACGAAATCCGCGGGTGCCGCCATATACCCCACGCGCCAGCCGGTCATCGCATAGGTTTTGGAGAAGCCATTCAGCGTGATGGTCCGCTCTTTCATGCCCGGCAGGGTAGCCAGCGACAGATGCTCATGCGGCGGATAGATCAGCTTGGCGTAGATCTCGTCGGCAATGATCAGAATGTCATGTTTGATCGCCAAATCCGCGATTTTGCGGATCACGTCCGGCGGTGTCACGGCGCCGGTCGGGTTGTTGGGCGAGACCATAACGAACATCCGCGTCTTGGGCGTGATCCGTTTCTCGATCTCCTCCACATCCAGGGCAAAATCATCTTTCTGATAGGTCGGCACCGGGATCGGCACACCGCCGCACAAATGCACCGCCGTGTCATAGGTGGTGAAGCGCGGCGAGGTGATCAGAACCTCGTCGCCCTGCTGCACCAGACCCAACATGCAGAGCATGATGCTTTCCTGAACCCCTGCGGTGACGATGATCTCATCCGCGCTGTAATCCAGCCCATACTCAGTTTTCAGATTGTCACAGATCGCCTGCCGCAAGGGTGGCAACCCGGTTGGCCCGGTATAATGATGCTGATTGTCATCAAGCGCCTGTTTCGCGGCCTCCACAATATGCGCGGGCGTGTGGAAATCCGGATCACCCCGGCCAAGCGCGATGACGTCATCCAGGCCAGAGGCGATCTCCAGCATTTTGGTGCGGAACGATCCATCTTCGTCGACGATGCGGGGCGCGGTGCGTTGCAGCAAGAGGGATTGGGTCATGGTCAGTGCATCCTTTTGCCGTCGATGAAGGTCATCTCGACATGTTCGAGAGCGGTCAGGTCTTGGTCGGGGTTGCCGTTCACCACGATCATGTCGGCGCGCTTTCCGGCCTCCAGAGTGCCAAGCGTGTCGCCAAACCCGTTCAGCATGGCAGCGCGCGCCGTGATCGCGCGGAGGGCGTCAAGATTGTTGGGGCAAACGCCGACCTCCACCATGAAACCAAGCTCCGGCACGATCCGGTCATGTTCGACCGCCGGGCTGCCCGCATCGGTGCCAAATACAATCGGTACACCGGCCTTGGCCGCGCGCACCAGACCATCGAAGCGGGTCTTGTCGGCCACGGCTTTCTGACGCTCTTCGATCTTCCATTCCGGGATACCGAAGGCGCGGGCAATGTCGGGATTGGCCTGGATCACCAGGGCGGAGAAGGTTGTGACGATCGGCAGTCTCTTGTCGAGCAGAAGCTGGATCGTCTCGTCGGTCATCGAGCCGCCATGCTCAACGCAATCAATGCCAAATTCTGCCACCCGCGCGATGCAGTCGTTATAGGTCGCGTGCGCGGTGATCGGAATGCCGTTGCGGTGGCTTTCATCGATCACGGCATGGAGTTCCTCGTCGGTGAACTCCAGCGTATCGTGGCAGGCCATGATCTTGATTAGGTCGGCACCGCCCTTGACCTGATCACGCACCGCGCGGCGCATCTCGTCCGCGCCAGAGGCCTCGCGGCAGACCCAATAGGTATGCCCGCCAGTCTGGATAATTGCCTCGCCCGAGACCAGCAACCGAGGACCGGGGAAGATGCCCTGCGCCACGGCCTGTTTGGCGAATAGGTTCGCATTGTGCACGCCCAGGTCGCGGACCAGCGTGATCCCGGCGCGCAGGCTCTTGATCATATTGCCGGCGGCTTTGTAGGCACGGATCTCGGGCGCGTCGAACATGCTCTGCTGGCTCAGCTCATGGATACCGTCCCAGCTCAGATGCGCATGGCTGTTCATCATACCGGGCATCAGCGTTTTGCCCTTGGTATCAGTGACCTCGGCACCAGCGGGTTCGCTCGCCAGATCGGCCCGCGCGCCCACACCGGCGATTTTGCCGTCTTTCAGATGCACATACCCGTCTTCGATCACCTCATCGCCGACGCAGGTGATGACGCGGCCATAAAACAGGCGCTCTACCACGGGCGCGTCAAACATCGGCTTGGTGATTTTCTGGTATTTCCAGGCGGCGGGCTCGGGCATTTTGAGGCTCCTGCTAAAGGGTCAAAGGGCTATGACGCGGGCGTCAATCGGGGTGTTGTGTTGGAAGCGCGAGGGCACATCGACACCGGTTTCGGTCACGATCATCGTGTTGATGGTGCGGTATCCGTCGCGGCCCGGGCGGTAGACGCCGGGTTCGTTGGAGAAGATCATATTGGGCTGGATCGGCGTCAGGTCGCCGGGCGCGAGCCAGGGCGCTTCATGCCCTTCCAGCCCCATGCCATGACCGATCCGATGGCGGATGGCGGCGCCAAGCCCGGCCTCGCGAAGGGCCGCCAGCGCGGCCTCATTGGCGGCGGCGCAAGTCTCCCCATTGGCGCAGGCCGCGATCGCCGCGTCGTTACAGGCCGTCATCGCCTGCATAATCCGGCGCTGCTCGGCGCTGATCTCACCCACAATCAGGGTGACGCCGCTTTCGGCGTGATAGCCACCGAGGCTTGCGCCGATCCCGGCAATCACGGTTTCGCCGGGCTGCGGTGTGCGTTCGAGAACCGCGCCATGGGGCAGGGCGGCCCGGGGACCGGAATGGACCGAGGCGGTGATGTCCATCGGCGTGCCGGTGAACGTCGCTTTGTGTTTCGTCTTCAGCGCGCCACCGGCGTGGGTCATGGCATCGGCCATCAGATCGGCCTCTGTCCCGCCCTGGGCGATGATGTCGCCAGCGGCGGCCTGTAGGCGCGTTAGGAAAAGATCCGCAAATCCCGCGGCCTCTGCGGTCAATGCAATCTCTTCTGGCTGCTTAATCGCGCGTTCCAACATGGCGTGATCTGTCAGGTCGAGCCGGGTCAGCCGATCTCGCGCGGCGTCGAGGAGGCTGGCGTCCAACAGATCGATGGCGATGGATTTGCGCCCGATTTGCGCCAACATCCAGAGGACCGCAGGCACCTCGCCCGGAAATTCATCATAGAAGCGGAGATCGCTGAGGCCGGTGCCTTCGGCATTCTCGCGCTCCAAACCCGGCAACATCAAGATCGGCTCACCCGCAACCGGCAGCCAGACTCCCATCGGGCGTTCATTGGCCGACAGAAACAGACCGGTGGCATAGGCGAGATTCGGCGCTCGCAGCAGGAGCAAGCCATCCAAATCGGCCGCCGCCGCTCGGGCACGGAGCCGGTCTCGCGCGGCGGCAAAGAACCCCGCGCCAAGCGGCGTGAGCGCCGCGTCGGTCATAATGTTGCGCCGGTATAGGGGCCGAGGCCCACGAGTTTGGTCTTTAGCCCCAGTTCCTGACCCAGGGCCTGCATATCGGCCAGCACCACATCGTCAATTGGCACGCCATCGGCGGCTTTGGCGGCGGTCCTGCGGGCTTCCTGCTCGCCGGGCACCAGGATTTCATCGAATCCGGGCCGCAGGGCGCGGGTCTTGGCCATCTGCACAAACTCGCCCATGCGTTTGGCATAGTCGTCCGGGTCCATGAACCAACTGATGTCGATGGCCTGGAAGTAATGCGACACATCCAGTTTCTTCGGGTCGGAATAGGGCGTCAGGCCGAAGCCGCCACCCGAGAGCACCCCAGTCAGCGCTTCGGTCATGAAGGCCAGGCCATAGCCCTTGTGCCCGCCAATCCCCAGCAATGGCCCTTTTAGCGCCGCCGCAGGGTCGTCGGTCTCATCTCCCTCTGGCGTGATGGCCCAATCGAGTGGCATTTTTTTGCCCTCGCGGATCAGCCAATTCATCATGCCCTTGCCGGCGGTCGTGATCGCGATGTCGAGCACCGTGGGGAAGCCCTGATCGGACGGCGCGGCGATGGACCAGGGATTGGTGCCGGTCACGCCTTCGCGCCCGCCCCAGGGCGCCATTTCCGGACCCGCATTGGTATAGGCAATGCCGATGCAGCCATGATCCAGCGCCTGGCAGGCATGGACCGCGCTGGAGCCGTAATGGGTCGAATTGCGCACAATCACCGTGCCGATCCCGCCCTCTTTGGCCTTCTTGATCGCCAGCCGCATGGCTTTGGCGGCGGCAACCGTGCCAATCCCGTTATGGGCGTCGACCAGGGCCAGTGCCGGGCCTTCTTTGACGATGGACCAATCGGCGCGCGGGTTCACCTCGCCATTGCCGATCCGTTCGTGATAGCGGCGGAGCCGTGCCACGCCCTGACCCTGACCGGGGTGAAACCGGAGCTCGGAGAAGATCAGTGCATCAGCAAAAATACCTGCGTCTTCCGCGGTGAGGCCAAGCGCCTCAAAGCCTTCGGCGACGAACCTCCGCAACTGATCACGGTCGACATTGGTCATTGGGATGGGCTGGCTCATGCGCTCAGCTCCAGGATATCTGCGATATTGGTGCCGGGCGCCTCGAAGCTGCCCAATTGTCCGGCGGGGGCGGTCATCACCACCGTCATGCCAGGGCCATAACCCGCGCGGGGGCCGTCGGTTTGCCCGACAATCCCGATGCTCATCGCGCCTCTGAGATAGCCGTGATTATAGCGGCTGTCGGTGTCTTGGATGGCCACGACATCGCCAAGGCGCAAGTTGTCGAGCCCGTGTTTTGCAAGCTCCGCCCGATCGGTCGATTGGATATGCAGAGAGCCACCTTCGGAGGTCAAACCAGCGCCTGCGCCGACGAAATGCGGTGGCACCGTGCCACAGACCCCGATCTTCAGCACACCGTCTTCCAGACGTTTGGGCAGCGCATCAAAAAGCGCGGGTGAGAGCGATTTGAAAGACACCTCGGGGCAGTCCGGCACCGCCAGGCCAACGCCTTCGCTTTTGACAAGGATCTGGTCATCCACGGCGATCTTGCGCCGCGTTTCCACATCGAAATGGATGATCACCTGATCGGAAAACCGGCCCGATTTGCCAGTGACCACGCCGCGCGCGCCTTTGGCCGCGCCGCTGACAATCATCGCCTCGTTGCCGACGCAGGCAAAGACGTTCAGGCCGCGGTTTTTGTTGGCATCGGGATGCGCGATGCTGACCGAGGGGTGAATGCAATCGCCCGACCAGCCAAAGGCGCTGTCGCCCACAGTGACATTATAGACGATGCCGCCAAATGTTGGCCACAGGAAGGCTTTGCCATCGGCATCCAGCCGGTAAGGTTCCGCAGGCAGGCCCGACAAGGAGGGGTTGGCGACCTGGCCCATCACGGAGACGGTGACGATATCGGCGGCGTTGGTTTGAAGGGACATATCAGGCTCCGATATTCAGAAGTTGGGCGATATTGGCGGAGGCATCGATGGTGAAATCGATATTGCCCTCGCGCGCGGTCATCAGGGTCAGGATGCCGGGGCCGTGCCCGGTCATGATGCTGTCGCCATGGATACACAGGCAGATCGAGACCGCGTTTTCGCGATAGGAGCGGCCCCAATGATGGTCCGCATGGCGGATGGCGATCAGGTCGCCGAGGCGCATTTGGTCGATGCCCAGTTCCGCCATCAACGCGCGGTCGCCCGACATCAGATCCTGATCGACATATTCGGAGTTCAATTCCGCGCCCGAACCCATGATGCGCACCGGCAGTTCCATCGCCACGTTGACATGGAGCCGCCCGGCAGTCTCTGTGATCCCGAGCGCGTGGAACAGGCGCGGGCTCATCTTTTTCAGCGCCACGCCGGGGTAATCGGTGAGCGCGAGGCCCTGGCCCTTGGTCATCACTTGAATGCGGTCGCCGGGCGCCATCACCTCATGCGCCTCGGGCGAGAACTGCACCAAGATGCGCGCATGTTCGCCGACCACAATCCCGCGTTCGCCAGCGGCCATGCCAGAGGTCACCATCGCCTCATTGCCGATGCAATTGAGGTAATGCAGCGCGTGGTGGCGGCCCGAATCCGCATCGTCATCGATGGACACACCGGGTTCCACATGGTCGCCCGCCCAGCCAAAGGCGCGGTCGCCGCAGCGCACATTATAAGTGATGCCATACATGCCGGGCAGCACGGTCGCGTGCCCATCAGGATGGGGGATGTATTGGCCCGGGCGTACCGCAGGCGTGGTGATCACGCCGGATACGGCCATCTCGACCAGGCTGGTTTCATTGGTGTTCGGGCTTGGCATCGGGGTGCGGCTCCTTAACGGGCTGAGGCGGCGGACGAGGGCAATGTTTTGGTTTGACTCCTGCTGGCTTCCTTGCCATCAGTATATTGTCGACATTGCGCTTGTCCAAATGGGATACACGAGCGGAATGGATAGTCAAGCACCCTGCGTCGAACCCGTCGGTTTCTCGAAAACCCCGGCGTTCCGCACGAAACGCCGAAGGGAGAACGGCCTGAAATGAGCTATGCTGGATTGATCGAGGTGATGGGCCGGGTGAACGATTTCCTGAATGCAGGATCGGTCCTGTCCTGGGATGCGCGCACGATGATGCCGAAGGCGGGCGCGGAGAGCCGGTCCAAGCAATTGGCCACATTGGCGGTCGCCGCGCGCAATCTGCTGTGCTCAGACGAGGCCAAACGCGCGCTAGACGGCGCGGAGGCCGAGATGTCCGGCATGCCCGAGGGCAGCCCCGAGGCGCGGACCGTGGCGCAGGTGCGCGAAGCGATCGGCTATCACGAACGCATCCCGACCGAATTACTCCGCCGCAAGACGGAGCTTGGCGCGGCGGCCCATGAGGTTTGGGCCGAGGCGCGCGAGAAAGCCGACTTTTCGATCTTTGCGCCCGCATTGACCACGATGGTCGATATCAACCGCGAAATGGCGCAGGCGATCGGATTCGAAGATCACCCGTATGACGCACTCATGTACCGATTTGAGCCGGGCACCACCACCGCCGGGTTGAACACGCTCTTCGCGCGTCTGCGGGAGGGGATGCTGCCGCTGGTGCGCGCCATTGCCGAGGCGGAGAGACCGCGCTCTGACTTCCTGTTCCGGGAATATCCGGTCGAGGCGCAAATGGCCTTTGCCCTGAAGATGGCCAAACGGATCGGCTATGACACAGATCGCGGGCGGCTCGACACAACGGTGCACCCGTTTGAGGTGTCCTTCACCCGCAATGATGTGCGGATCACCACGCGGGTCAACAAAACCTATATGCCGATGTCACTCTTCGGTGCGCTGCATGAGGCGGGCCACGCGATGTATGAGCAAGGGGTCGATCCGGCCTATACCCGCACCCCGCTCGCCACCGATTTGATCAGCCTTTATGCGGTGGGCGGGGTCAGCTTCGGTGCCCATGAAAGCCAATCGCGGCTCTGGGAAAACCATGTCGGGCGCAGCCGGGCGTTCTGGGCCAATCATATGGGCGATATCAAAGCGGCTTATCCCGGCACGCTGGACGATGTGAGCGACGAGGAATTCTACCGCGCCGTCAACCGCTCTGAGCCGAGTTTCATCCGGGTCGAGGCCGATGAACTGACCTATGATTTCCACATCATGCTGCGGGCCGAGTTGGAAAGTAAGCTGGTCGATGGCTCGCTGGAGGTGGCGGAATTGCCGGCGGCTTGGAACGCCGCGATGAAAGAGTATCTGGGCGTCGATGTGCCCGATGATGCGCAAGGCGTTTTGCAGGACGTGCACTGGTCCTCGGGCCAGATCGGGACGTTTTGCAACTACACCATCGGCAATATCATGGCCGCGCAGTTGTTCGAGACGGCGACGACCGAAAACCCCGGCATTCAAGCCGCGCTTGATGGGGCCGATTACGCACCGCTGCGCGATTGGTTAACCGACAAGGTCTGCCAACATGGCCGCCGCTACACCCGCGATGAGCTGCTGGAAAATGCGACGGGGCGGGCGCTCGATCCCGAGCCTTACATCGCACATCTGACCCGCAAATTCTCCGACATCTACGCTTTGGCCTGAGCGCCGCGGCAGAAGGAAACTGATATGACCTCACCAAACACCGCGCGCCTGGCAAAACGGGTCAAACTCTCCGATGGGGCGTTGATCACCAACATGTTGGACATCGCCGAAGGCCTGGATGACGTGATCAAGCTGGGCCGGGGCGACCCAGACCTGGACACGCCGGAGCACATCATCAAAGCGGGTCAAGACGCGCTGGCCAATGGCGCCACGCATTACACCCATCCGCTTGGCATTGCGCCGCTGCGCGAAGCGATTGCCGATAACATCCGCACCTATGGCGGGGCCGAGTATGCCGCCGACGAGATCATGATCACGCCGGGCGGGCAGCAGGGGATGTTCATCATCGCCCTGTCGCTGCTTGATCCGGGTGATGAGATCATCGTGCCATGCCCGGGCTACAACCCGTATCAGCAAGCCGCGGAGATGTCGGATGCGGTTGTCGTGAAAATCCCGATGACGATGGCCACGAATTTCACCCTGACCGCGGAGATGATCGAGCCGCATATCACCGAGCGCTCGAAAATCCTGGTGCTGATCAATCCGAACAATCCAACCGGGTCCGTGACGCCGCCTGATGAAGTGCGCAAGATTGCGGAACTGGCCAAGAAGCATGATCTGATCGTGATTTCGGATGAGATCTACGCCCGTTTGACCTTTGGCAACAACACTGTGCTGCCCGTCGCGTCCCTGCCGGGGATGCGGGATCGGACGATCACGCTCAGCGGGTTTTCGAAAGCCTATGCGATGACCGGCTGGCGGATTGGGTATCTCGCCGGCCCCCGCGATCTGATCATGCCGATGTCTGAGGTCAACCACGCCTTCGCCATCTCAACCGCTGCGGTCAGCCAACACGCGGCGCTTGCCGCCATGACCGGCCCGCAAGATTGCGTCGAAGAGATGCGTCAGACCTATGACGCGCGCCGCCGGGCGATCTGCGAGGGGCTTGACGCGATCGGCATGGGCTATGCCGAACCGCAAGGTGCCTTCTACGTCTATGCCAATGTCGCCAGCCTGGGCCTTGGGATCACCGCCGGGGCCTTCTGCGAACGGCTTTTGGCCGAGGGCCGGGTGATGATGTATCCGGGCACGATTTACGGCGACCACACCGACGATTTCGTGCGCATGTCGATGACCCAACCGGTGGATCGCATCAAGATTGCGATGAAACGTATGGCCGATGTGGTCGAAAGCTTCCGCGCCGAGAGCAGCCAGCCCGCTTAAAACCAATCCGCCTAAAAGAACGAGGACTGACGCATGAATGTGAAATCCGACAATCCGAATATCAAAAGCATCAAACACATGGCCTTTGCTGTGAAAGATGCTGAGCAAGCCCTTGGGGCATATGCGAAATTCCTGCATGTGCCGACTGAGACGGAAATCACCCATTTCCCCAAATCCGGCAACAAGGTCGCGTTGTTCTACCTCGGGGGGATTGAATACCAGCTGTGCCAGTCGACCGACCCGAATGGCCGGTTTGCCTCCTGGATCAAAGAACGCGGGGCAGAGGGGCTGCACCACATCTGTTACGAGGTCGACAATATCGACGATGCCTTGGCGCATGCGAAATCCCAAGGTGCAGAGTTGCGGATTTGTCAGGCCTGCGGCGTCTATGGCAGCCACGCACATCCCGAAGGCTGGGTGGCGTTTCTCGACAATGACGCTGGCGGGATCGAGATCGAATTCATGCAGGTCTACACCCCCGAACAATTGGCAGCTTACGAAAAATCGGGGGCGGAAGCGGTATGAGCACATCTGCGAATGAAAGCCTGACGGTCGGCACGGCCACGGCAGAACCGGGCCAGATGATCCGCGGGGCGATCCCGGCGGGCGATCTGGCGGGCGGCGTCAAGGTCGAGATCCCGGTTGTCGTGATCAATGGGGCGGCGCCGGGTCCGACCTTCTGGGTCAATGCCGCGATCCATGGCGATGAGCCGGAGGGGCCGCTCGCCTGTATGTTGGCCAGCAAACAGATTGACCCCGCCAAACTGCGCGGCGCGGTGGTGATGGTGCCCTGCGTGAACCCGCTGGCTTTTTCCGCCGCGGAGCGTGGCAATCCACTGGATACATTCACCTATGACATGAACCGGATCTATCCCGGCAAGCCCGATGGGTATTTCAGCGACCGGGTGGCAGACGCCCATTGGCAGGCGATGAAAGACGTCGCGGATCTGGAAATTTCGATCCATTCCGGCGGCGCGCATTCCTTCCTCGACAAGGCGATTTTCGTCGATGAGCGCCCCGAAAGCGTCGAATTGGCCAAGGCCATGGGTGCGGGCTGGGGCTGCATCATGTCGAACTTCACCAAATCCGGCAGCCCGATGGCCGCGATGAACAATGCGGGCAAGGTTGGCATCACCGTCGAACTTGGTGGGCGCTCCTATACCTCGCCCGAGCGGTTTCGCTATGTCGGGGCTGAGCTTGCCAAATCGATCCTGAATATCTGCTACCACTACGACATGCTGGATGGGGAGGCGACTTATCCAGACGATGCCACCAAAGGTCAGCAAGAGGCGTTGCTGGCCCCGGCATCGGGTATCTTCCTGCCCGAAGAGGGTGTCGAGTTCCTGACCATGATGAAGAAGAGCGACAAGATCGCCTCGATCGTGAACATCTTCGGGGATGTGGTCGGCGAGTTGCACGCCCCCGCTGATGGGATGTTCTTTGGCTTGCGCGCGCTGCCGAATGTGAACCAGGGCGACTGGTGTTGCTTCTTCAACAAGGTGGAGGGCCCCCGTGACTGAGCGGGGGTCTCTCCTGGCCGAGGTGGCCCCATGACCCGGCCGCGCGATCTGCTGGGCTATGGCGCCAATCCGCCCGATATCCGCTGGCCCAATGGGGCCGGGTTGGCGGTGAACTTCGTGCTGAATGTCGAGGAAGGCTCGGAGTATTCCGTCGGTGACGGCGATGGCCGGTCCGAAGCTGCGCTGAGCGAAGTGCGCGCCAGCCGGGTGCCGGTGGGCGCGCGCGATCTGGCGGCGGAAAGCATGTATGAATATGGCGCGCGTGTCGGTTTCTGGCGCTTGCGCCGGCTGTTCCAATCCCGCGGCCTACCACTCACAATCTTCGCCAGCGCCTTGGCGCTGGAACGCACACCTGAGATCGCGGCGGCAATTGCGGCGACCGATTGGGATATCTGTGCCCATGGCTGGCGCTGGGTCGAGCATTACCACATGGATGCCGAGACCGAGGCCGACCATATCGCGCGCGCCTATGACAGCCTGACCAATACCCTAGGCCGCGCACCGCGCGGTTGGTACTGTCGATATTCGGCCTCTACCGCCACGCGGGAGTTGATCGTGGCCCATGGCGGCTATGACTACGATAGCGACGCCTATAATGACGATCTGCCCTATTGGACCGAGGTCGCGGGCAAGCCGCATCTGGTGGTGCCCTATTCCATGGTAACCAATGACGCCAAATTCCTGTCTGGCGACGTGTTTCGGGCCGATGATTATGCCAATTTCCTGATCGACAGCTTCGATGTGCTTCTGGCTGAGGCCGAGGATGTGCCGCGGATGATGTCGATCGGTCTGCATTCTCGCATTATTGGCCATCCGGGCCGTCTGGCCGGGCTGATCCGCTTTATGGACCATATCGCGGATCGCGCCGATATCTGGGTCTGTGGACGTGATCAGATCGCTGACTTCTGGCGTGCGGCGGTGCCGCCGGGGCAGGGCGCATGACCGGCCCGGTCCTGAAATGTCAGGCCCCCGATCCGGTGGCGTTTGCGCCCTATGGCGATCTGGTCCTGCCGCCTGATGAGCCGGGCAAACGGCGGTTCTATAGCGAAGCGCTGCATCAGCGGAGCGAGACCAGCGCGCCGGTGCTGCATGTGAACAACGTGTTGCCGCAGAGCCTGCCGCTCTCGGTGACGCGGATTGAACGGCACCCCTATGCCGCACAGTGTTTCTTCCCGCTCGACGTGTCGCGCTATGCGGTGATGGTGATGCCCTCCGATGAGGCGGGCCGCCCATGCCCCGATCAGGCGCTGGCCTTTTTGATGCCCGGCACGATTGGCGTGATCTTCAACCCCGGTGTCTGGCATCTTGGCGCGACGGTTCTGGACCGCCCCGGCCATTTCACGGTGCTGATGTGGCGCGGCGGCCCACTGCAAGATGACGACTTCCGCACCATCGCGCCGCTGACCCTGATCGCCCCCACCTGACCCATCTGCGGGCCCGGTCCCGCGTAGAAAGACCATGACGATGACCTCTCGCAAAATCGAACTGTTTGTTCCCGCCATCACCCCCTTCGCCGCCGATCTGTCGGTTGATACCGCGCGCTTCGTGGCCCATGCCAAGGCATTGATCGCGGGCGGGGCGCATGGTCTTGCGCCGTTTGGCACCACGAGCGAGGCCAATTCCTTGTCCGTCACGGAACGGATGGCGGCGTTGGAGGCATTGGTGGAGGCCGGGATTTCGCCCCAGCAATTGATCCCCGGCACCGGCTGCTGCGCCGCCGCCGATACGATCACGCTTTCGGAACATGCGACGCGCCTTGGCTGTCGCGGCGTGCTGATGTTGCCACCCTTCTTCTATAAGGGTGTCAGCGATGCCGGCGTGTTTGACGCCTATGCGCACGTGATCGAGGCTGTTGGGCCGGATTTGCGGGTCTATCTCTATCACATCCCACAGATGTCCGGTGTGCCGATCACCTTACTGCTGATCGAGCGGTTGATTGACGCGTATGGGGCGCAGATCGCGGGCCTCAAAGACAGTTCCGGCGATTGGGACAACACCGCCGCCGTCATCGCGGCCTTCCCTCAGATCGACACCTATTCGGCGTCGGAATCGCTGATCCCCGAAAACGCTGCTAAGGGCGGCGCGGGCTGCATCAGCGCCAGTTCGAATGTGAACCCGGGTGGGATCCGCGCCTTGATCGACAGGCTGAACGGCCCTGAGCATCATGCGCTCCATCATCAGGTCAGCCAGGTGCGCAAAATCTTCGAAGGGTTGCCTTTGATCCCGGCAATCAAATCCGCCGTCGCACTACAAAAGGATGACAATCACTACGCCCGCGTGCGCCCGCCCTTCACGGTCACAGGCCTTGAACACGCTGATGCCGTTGCCGAGGCGGTGAGGGTTGCGAGATGAGGGCGCTATGACGGATGGCCCAATCCTTGTCACTGGCGCGGGCGGGTTTGTCTGCTCCGAGATCGCCTTGGCGCTGGCGCGGGCGGGCCAGGATGTGGTGGCGGTGGATCAGGCTTTCGATGCGGAGACCGCCGCCCGTCTTGCCGGTGTCCGCCGGGTCGAAGGTCCGCTCGAAGAGATACTACCGGAGCTTGCCAACCTGTCTCTCTCGGCTGTCATCCATGGCGCCGCCATCACGGCCTCACCGGAGCGTTTGCGGATGTCCAAAGCGGCTCATATCCGCCGCAATATGGAGCTCCTGACCGGCGCGTTGGATGTGGCGCAGCGGGCTGGGGCGACGCGGTTCCTGTTTCTGAGTTCGATGGGCGTCTTTGCGCCGCAAGATGGGCCGATCCAGGCCGGACGATTTACCGAAGCGACCCAACCCAGTGCAGCCTGTACCTACGCCGCCGCCAAATCCGCTGGCGAGCTTTTGACTGCCGCCGCAGCGGAGCCCGGCTTCGCCACGCTCAGCCTGCGCCTCGGCAATATCTTGGGCCCGCATGAGGCCGTCCGCGAGACCCGCCAGCACCTCTGTCTCGTGCAGCGTATGCTGGCCGAAACACGGACCACTGGCGTCATCACGGTGCAGACGCCTGCGGCCAATCGAGAGTGGTCTTGGCTGCCGGATCTGGCCGACGGTATTGCAGGGTTAATGGCGCATTTCCCCGTGTCCGGTCCGACGGTTCTGCATGCCGGCACACCCCCCGCCGAGACCGATATGGCCGTGGCCCGCGCCATTGCCGACCGGGTGCGGGGCACGCTGATCCGCCTAGCGCCGCCGCCGCACGCGCCGATCCGGCCGCCGATGGGCAGCGATCATCCGAGTGTCTTTCAAACGATAGATTGGACCAGCATGGATCATGCTCTGGATCAGCTTATCCCGGCAGAGGTGACCTCATGACCCCCCTTCGCCTGATCATTGTCGGCCTCGGCGCCCGGGCGCGGACTTGGCTGCAAGTGGTGGGTGACAATCCCGATATCGAGATCGTCGCCCTCTGTGACCCTGATCCAAACGCGCGCAGCCGTGCCGCCGATCAATTTCCCGATTTGCCAATCGGTAAGGCCCTGGCCAATGTCATTGGCACCGATGCCGATGCGGTTCTGCTCTGCACGCCTCCGTCCGGGCGGGAGGCACAGATCGCGGCGTGTTGTAGCTATGGGCTGGCGATCCTTGCGGAAAAGCCGCTCTCGGATGATGTCGCCACGGCGGCGCGTTTCGTGGAGATGGCCGAGGCGGCCGGCGTTCCGCTCATCGTTGGTCTCAACTTCCGATATCTCGGCGTGACCCAGGCGATGCGGCGTCTTTTGACCGAAGGGGCCATCGGCAAACCGGAGTTTGGCCGCTTCATCTATGAGCGTTGGCGCGACGGGACGCAGGACTGGCTGAACTCCTACCCGCTGACCATGGATCACCCGATGCTTTGGGAACAGTCGATCCATCATTTCGACCTGATGCGTTATGTCTATGGCACGGAACCCAAATCCATTCAGGCGCATACGTTCAACCCAAGCTGGACGATGTATCAGGGCGACACGAATGTCTCGGCCCTGATCGCGTTCGAGAATGGGATGACCGTCAACTACCAGGGCACCTGGCAGTCGGGCCACGAGCCGATGAACTTCAACTGGCGAACCGATGGCTCCGAGGGCATCGTCGTGCAACGCGAGATGTTCGGAGACTTGGCATTCGCGCGGCGGATGGAACCCGATCTCACCCCCATCCCGCTACCGAACCACACGCCTTGGATCAGCGATGCGACGGCGCTTTTGGCCTCCTTCGTGGCGACCTGCCGGGGCACCGCGCCGCCTGAATGTACCGGGCGCGATCACCTGCAATCCCTCTTCATGCTGCAAGCCTGCATTTTGGCCTCAGACCGCCGTGCCGCGGTTGAGATCGAGGAGGTCCGGACCGATGCAACGGCCCGGGCGTGAGCGAACCAGAGAAGCTCGGGGAACCGAGCCCAAGATGACTTCAATGACGGCCTACTCCATCAAAAGAAGGATGTAAGACGTGAAAAGTTTGACAAAGTTCTTGGCTGCCGCCCTGGTTGCTGGCGCGCCCTCTGCCGTCTTGGCCCAACCATCCGAAGATACCCTTGTCGTCGGTTTGAGCGCGGATGCCAGTACCTTTGAGCCGGCTGAAATCCGATCCTTGGATAACTCCAATATCGCGCGCCATATCTTCACGGCGCTCACCAGCATTGGCGATAATGGAGAAATCCTGCCGCGTCTCGCGACCGACTGGACCATTAGTGCGGATGGAACGCGGTTGGAATTCACATTGCCCGAGGGTCGCGTTTGCGAGGATGGCGAACCGCTCACCGCCGAAGATGTCGCCTATTCTTGGAACCGGGCTGCTGACCCTGAAAACGCCTTTGCGGGCAACACACCTGGATTTGTCTACACCTCGATGCAATTCGCAGGCGCCGAGGTTGTCGATGATTTGACCGTTGCGATCAATGTCCGCTCCCGCACGGGCATGGCATTGGGCTTTAGCTCGCAGGTCTTCATCCACTGCAAAGATAGCTATGAGGCGATGACCGAGGATCAGATCGCGCGCGCGCCGGTGTCTTCGGGGGAATACCGCCTGGTGGATTGGAACATCGGCTCCAATCTCACGCTTGAGAAATGGCAGGGGGAAGGCAATTTCGACCGTATAGAGTTCCGCATCATCCCCGAGGCGTCGACCCGCATTGCTGAGCTTCTGACTGGCAATGTGGACATCATCACAAATGTCTCGCCGGATCAGATGGATGTGGTGAATGCCAGCGGCGTGGCGGATGTTCAGGTCGTCCAGGGGCTGCGCCGGATGTATATCGGGTTCAACCAATCGGACCAGTTCGACGGCGTCGCCGGGGAGGCTGTAAGGAACGCTGACGTGCGCCGTGCGCTGCAATACGCGGTAAATGTGCCAGCGATCTGCTCGCAATTGCTGAACTTTGAGTGCGAACGGGCGACGGGCCTTGTGAACCCGCCGAATGATAACCCGAACCTTGAGCCATATCCCTATGACCCGGCGACCGCTGAACGTTTGCTGGATGAGGCGGGCTATCCGCGCGGCGACGACGGGGTGCGCTTTGACATCACGCTGCAAGCGCCACGCGGTCGGTATCTGAACGACGCCAATGTGGCCCTGGCCGTTGGCAGCTTCCTGACCGAGGTTGGTGTCAGGACCGAGGTCGAGCTTCTGGAATGGTCATCGGTCTATGTCCCGCTGATCCGCGGGCATGATGCCGGGCCGCTGTTCTTTCTGGGCTCAGGTGGCGCGCTTTGGAGCCCGCTTTACGACATGGCGGCCTTGGCCACCGTCGAAAGCGGGCCGAACTATACCAATTGGGCCGATCCGCGATGGTTTGACCGGTGGGCGGATATCGCCAGCGCAACCACCCCCGAAGAGGAACGGGAGGTGATCAACGAGATGCTTCAGGTCTTCTACGACGATGGGCCCTGGCTGCACATGTATTTCCAACCCGATTTCTACGGCGTGAGCCGACGGATCGAGTGGCAGGCCCGGCGGGATGAACACGTCAATCTATGGAATGCCCGCCTGGCGGAGTGACCCAAATTCCGGGCGGGTGTGACCTCTTCGCATCCGCCCGACAGCACAAAGGAGACATCATGTTAAACGTCGGCATCATCGGGGCCAGCTTCGCCCGCGACGCGTATTTGCCCGCATTCGCTCATATTGAAGGAGCGAAGGTCGTAGCGCTGGCTTCGGGCCGTCTGGAAAGTGCAAAGGCGGCGGCCGCGCCGCATGGGATCACGGCGGTCTATGATGATTGGGAAAAGATGCTGGCCGAGCATGCGTTCGATCTGGTCTGCATCGCGACGCCCACGGTGATGCATGCGCCGATGGTCCTGGCCGCGATTGCGCGTGGCGCGCATGTTCTATGCGAAAAACCAACCGCGATGAATGCGGGCGAGGCGCGCGCGATGCTGGATGCGGCGCGGGGTGCCAACCGGCTGCACATGATCGACCATGAGCTGCGCTTCAACCCGACGCGGGCGCGGATCGCCGAGTTGATCCATGGTGGCGATCTTGGCGAGATCCGACATGTGAACATCACCAATATCGGCGCGTCCTGGGCCGATCCGGCCTCGCGCCCCAAGGGCGATTGGTGGTCGGACGCGGCGATGGGCGGCGGGCGTTTGGGCGCCAATGGCTCGCATCAGGTTGACATGCTGCGCTGGTGGCTGGGCGAACCCGCCTCGGTCATCGGGCAGGCCCTGACCATGGTGCCGAACCGGCTTTGCAAAAACACGGGCGAGCCGTGGACGGCGACGTCCGATGACCTGTCGCATTTCACGCTTGAGATGCAATCGGGCGCGTTGGCCCAGGTCTTCATGAGCGGGGTTGCGGCGGCGAATATGGGCAATGAAACGCAAGTGTTTGGGTCGAAAGGCACGATCACCTTGTCCAATAGCGACGAGAAGCTCTATTTCGCCAAGGCAGGTGAAAGTTTCACTGATATCAGTGTGGAAGACCCCAATGCCAAGCTTGAGGGGCTGAACAAAGGCATCTGGAATGTCTCTGTTTTGGCGGCTTTGCAGGAGCTTACCACAGCCATCGTCGAGGAGCGCGAGTTGAGCCGCGGTGCAAGCTTCGTCGATGGGCTGCGCAATCAGATGGTTCTGGATGCGGTCATCGCCTCAACGGTGAGCCGCAAATGGGAAGATCTCAACATGTCCGGGGCGGTGTGATGCCAGCGCTGTCGGATCAACGGGTGCTTATCACCGGGGCGGGGCAGGGGCTTGGCGCCGCCATCGCCCGGGTCTTCGCGGGCCATGGTGCCGATCTGGTTCTGATGGATATGGATGCGGCGGCGTTGCAGGCGGTCCAGGATCAGATCGGTGGCGGGGCGCTGACCCTGACGGTCGATCTGGCGGATGCAGAGGCCACGGCCAGGGCCATCGCGGCGATCTCCGGCCCGGTCGATACGCTGATCCACAATGCCGCGATCCTGCGGCCCGAACCGTTGGAACAGGTGAGCCTTTCCGCCTTCACGGCGACCATGAATGTCGGCATCCAAGCGGCGTTTCAACTCAGCCAGGCGGTTTGGCCGGGCATGAAGGCCAAAGGCGGCGGCGCGTTGATTTTCGTGTCGTCCCAATCCGGCATCAAAGGCTTTGTCGATGAGACCGCCTATTGCGCGGCGAAACACGCGCTGGAGGGGTTCTCGAAATGCCTGGCGATGGAGGGGGAGGGCGACGGCATCCTGTCCTGCACCATCACGCCGGGCAAAGCGATGCACACCCCGATGTCGGAGCGCAACTATCCACCTGAACTGAAGGCCGAATGGATCGATCCCGCCCGCCTTGCGCCAGCCTTCGTGCAGATCGCCACCACCCGCGATCGCGCTTTGAGCGGGCAGCGCCTCAACGCGTGGGACATGTCAGAGCCGGAGGTCAACTGATGCAAGATATCTATGACTATATCGAGGCTCATGCCGATGAATTTGTGAAGGATTTACAGATCTTTGTGCAGCAACCTTCGATCTCGGCCCAAGATATCGGTCTGCGGGAATGTGCCGCGCTGATCCGCGATATGATGCATCGCGACGGCTTGCCGGCAGAGTTTCATGAGTTGGAAAACGGCCCCCCGGTTGTCTATGGCGAAATCCCGTCGAAATCCCGCAAGACGCTGCTCTGTTACTCCCATTACGACGTCCAGCCGCCCGAACCGATCGAGGCGTGGACCCATGGCGGCCCGTGGTCCGGTGCGGTGGTGGATGGCGTGCTTTATGGGCGCGGCGCGACCGACAATAAATCCGGCGTCTTGGCCTTCAACAAGGCAGCAAAAGCGTTCCTTGCGGTGCGTGGCGAAGTGCCGGTTGGCCTGAAACTGCTGATCGAGGGGGAGGAGGAGATCGGCTCCCCCAATCTTGGGCCCTGGGCGCAGAAAAACGCCGAGATGTTGGAGGCCGATGGGATGCACTGCCTCGACGGGTCGCTGGAGATCGGGGTCGAGGTGCCGGATGTCTCGCTTGGCCTGAAATCGGTGCTATTTGTCGAGCTGATCGCCTGCGGCCCGAGGACCGATGTGCATTCCCTCAACGCGCCCTTGGTGCCGAACCCAGTCTGGGATTTGGTGCATGCCTTGGCCACCATCATGGATCGGGAGAAGAACATCCTGATCCCGGATTGGGCGGAGGGCATCTATGTGCCCAATGACGAGGATATGGGCTATCTGAAGGATAAAGCCGCGCGGATCGATTTCGACATGCTCAAAGAGGAGATGGGGGTGGATGCCTTCGCGCTTGGGCGCGATGGGGTCGACGCGCTCAAGGCGCGCACCTATGAGCCGACCGCCAATATCCAAGGCATTACCGGCGGGTACACGGGCAAAGGTACCAAAACCATCGTGCCGTCAGAGGCCCGTGTGCGGATGGATTTCCGGCTGATCCCCAATATCTCCCCCGCAAAAGCCATCGTGAAACTGCGCGATCATCTCAAGGCGCAGGGCTTTGACAACATCGAGGTCAAGGGCGAGGCGCGCACCGAAGACCCCTATAAAATCTCCGCTCGTGAGGACATCTCCGTCTCGATCATCGCAGCGGCGCATGAGGTCTATGGCGAACCGCCGATCGTCAATGGCGTCTCGGCCGAAGGGGCGATCCTGAAACATGTCTGGATTCCCTGTGTTCTGACCGGATTTGCCAACCCGGGCTGCAATCTCCATGCGCCCGACGAAAACATCCATGTCGATAAATACATCCAAGGCATCAAATACGCTGCTGCCATCATGGATCACTTTGGCCGCAGCTAAGCGGTTCACTTAAAAGGAAAACCCGATGCCGAAAGTCGATATCGCCTTTGACACCTACTACACCTATGAGCAGATGACGGCGCATCTCCACGCGCTTGCCGAGGCATACCCGCATCTCTGCACGCTGACTTCCATCGCCAAGAGCTTTCGGGGCCGCGATGTCTGGTTCCTGACGATCACCAACCCCGAAACGGGGTCGGCATTGGAGAAACCGGGTTTCTATATCGACGCTCAGATTCATGCGGAGGAGCATGCCACATCCGCCACCGCGCTCTACGCGTGTTGGTATCTGCTGACCAATTACGGCACCGATGAAGAGGTCACCCGCCTCGTGGACGGGCAGGTCTTTTACATCATTCCGCGCATCAACCCCGACGGGGCTGAATACGCGCTGACCGCGCCTTATCACCCCTGGTGTGGCAATGGCAGGTTCTTGCCCGGCGAAGACCGGATCGAAGGTCTGATCCCGCAGGATATCAATGGCGACGGCTACATCGTGCAGATGCGCATGCCCGACACCAAGGGCGAGTGGAAGAAGGACGCCGAAAACCCCGATATCATGGTGCAGCGCGAACCGGGCGAGGAGGGCGGCGAATATTACCGTCTCTACCCGGAGGGCCTGATCCGCAATTACGACGGCGTGCATGTCCATATCGAGATGCAGCAAGACGGCAACATGAACCGCAACTTCCCGACCAACTGGACCCCGCAGGAATATGGCGCGGGGGATTATCCGTTCTCCGAGCCTGAGGCGGCCGGGATGCGGGATGTGATCCTGGGCCATCCCAACATCACTGGCATGTGCGCTTATCACACCCATGGCGGGATTATCCTGCGGCCCTCGATGTTGCGGATGGATAGCGAGATGAGCGCGCCGGACTTGTCGCTCTATAAAGCACTTGGCGAGGTCGGGGAACGGCTCACCGGCTATCCGACGATTTCGGTCTATGAGGATTTCACGCCGGATAAGACCAAGGCGCGCCACGGGTCACTGACCGATTGGACCTATGAAGAGATGGGGATCATCTCCTTCGCGACCGAGCTTTGGGATCTGGAACGCACGGCGGGTGTGCCGAAAGAGGGTTATTACAACTTGGGTCCGCGCGATGCGGCCACGCAACGGCTGGTCCACAATTGGGTCGTCGAGAATGTGGGCGATCATGGTTTCCGCGATTGGGAGGCCTTCGATCACCCGCAGCTTGGCCCGGTGGAGGTCGGCGGCATGGTCTATATCTGGAGCTACCGAAATCCGCCCGGCAATATGCTGGAAGAGATTTGCCGTAAGAACGTGATGTTTAATCTCAAACATGCCGCCTCCGCGCCCCGGGTGGCGATCGACAGTCTAGAAGTCGAGGCCCTTGGCGCGGGCTTGCACAAGGTCACGGCCGTGGTGTCGAACCACGGTTATCTGCCGACAAATCTGTCGGATGTCGCCGTGCAGAACGGCGTCGCCAAGCCGGTGACGCTGACATTGGAGTGCGAGGGGGCCGAGTTGGTCATGAACCCTGGCGATGTGAAACTTGGCAATCTCGCGGGCCGAAATGAACGTCGCTATGCTTACTCCAATTGGGGGCAGCAATGGTCGCCGGTGACGAAAAAGGCCGAGTGGCTGGTGAAATCGCATGAGCTAGAAGGGTCGATCACTGTCACGGCCCGGTCCGAAAAAGGCGGTACTCATCGTCGCAGCACAGGGCTCGGAGAGGTCTAGTCCCGGACGCCGGTGCGCTCCACGGCCATCTAGGGTGCACCGGCGTCCTGACGCCCCTCTGAGTCCGTCATGTTTGGACGGGCACTGAGCCGCGCTGAGACGGCTGGGCGCGCGGGTTCGCAGCGGCCTGGTATCTGTTTTAGCGTCGGTTTTCTCTGTTTTTCCGTCCCGTTGGCGAGATGGTTCAGTGGGTTATGCCTCTCCCCACAGCCTTGGCCTCTCGGCTCGCAAGACGGTGCGATGATCTGAGTCGACGCCAGGCAATCGCTCCTCCACCAAAGCTCAGTGTCCCCTCCGGCGGCGCCCGTCGGAGGTTTTCCGCCGATGCCCAAGTGATTGCAAACTATGATAGTGTATGATGCAACGGTTTCAGCGATGCTTTGAAATCGGGCCGCGACAGAAATTTCTGGACTGCCCAGATCGCGTCCTTCGCCAACACATGGGAGATAAACATGACCAGATTAAGCGCTCTATTTACATCCACAATCCTGGCTTGCGCGATCAGCGTACCGGCAGCGGCCCAAAACACCCATCCCGTAACTGGCGAGCCGCTGGCCGAAGATCAGACGTTCCAGTATCGTCTGCTGGATCAGTTTCCTTCCATCGACCCGCAATTGATTGAAGAGACGGCTGGTGGCCATGTGGCCCGGCAGATCTTCGAGGGTCTTTTGACCCAGAATGCCGATGGCACCTTGCGCCCGGGCGTAGCCGAAGAATGGTCCTCGGAGGATAACCAGACCTGGGTCTTCACACTCCGTGAGGATGCGCGCTGGTCAAATGGCGAGCCGGTTACGGCGCAGGATTTCGTTTTTGCCTGGCAACGCGCGGCCGACCCGGCGACAGCCTCGGAATACGCCTGGTATGTAGAGCTGAGCCAGATTCGTAACGCCGCTGCCGCGATCGCAGGCGAGGTTGGCCCAGAAGAGCTGGGCGTGCGCGCCATTGACGATCGCACACTTGAGGTGACGCTGAGCCAGCCGCTGCCGTATTTCCCGCAGATGACCGTCCATTACACCTTCATGCCGACCCATCAGGCGACTGTTGAGGCCCATGGCGCCGATTGGACCCGGCCCGAAAACATCGTCTCCAACGGCGCCTATGTGCTGGACGAGATCGCGGTCAATGAGTTCTTCCGCCTGGTCCCGAACACCGAATACTGGGGCGCCGAAGATGTCATCATCACCGAGGTCACCGGCCTTGTGATCAATGATGCCAACCAGGCCCTGACCCGGTTCCAGGCCGGTGAGTTTGACATGATGGATGACCTGCCCGCTGGCAGCTATCCGCGGCTTGAAGCCGATATGCCGGATGTGGCCCATTCGGTGCCGCGGCTCTGCTCCTATTACTACACGGTGAACCAGTCCGAGAGCGGCCATGAGGCGTTGCAGGACCCCCGCGTCCGCACCGCGCTCAGCTATGCGATCAACCGCAATGTGATCACCGATCAGGTGTTGCAGGCGGGGCAAGCCCCGGCCTTCAGCTTCACTCATTGGGCGACGGCTGGTTTCGAGCTGCCAGAGATCGACTATGCGACCTGGACCCAGGAAGAGCGCATGGCCCGCGCGATGGAGCTGATGGAAGAGGCGGGCTATGGCCCCGACAACCCGATTGAACTGAACCTGATCTACAACACCTCTGAGAACCACCGGCAAATCGCGACCGTGATCAGCCAGATGTGGCGGCCTTTGGGTGTGACCACCGTGCTCAACAATTTCGAGTGGCAGTCCTATCTCGAAATCCGCGGCAATCAGAACTTCGACGTGGCGCGCTCGGCTTGGTGTGGCGACTATAATGAGGCGTCGACCTTCCTTGATCTCCTGACCTCAAACAACGCCAACAATGACGGCAAATACGCCAATGATGAGGTTGACCGGTTGATGGCGGAGAGCGTCGCGCTGGCCGATCCGCAGCCGATCTACACGCAGGTCGAGCAGATCTTGGCGGAGGATATGGCGATCCTGCCGATCTACCACTACACGCAGAACTTCGTTTTGGACCCGTCGATCCGGAACTGGGCGATGCAAAACACGGAAAACAACTGGTACGTCCGTGACATTTATCGCGTCGCGGCAGAGTGACCTTGCGTCGGGGCGGGTGACTTCACCCGCCCCTGTGCTACATCGCTCCGATGATTGCTTTCATAATAAAACGTCTCCTGGTCGCGATCCCGGTCCTGCTGATCCTGATCATTGGTACATTCGTGTTGATGTACACCGCCCCTGGCAGCCCGTTTGCCAGCGAGCGCGGTGTGCCGCCAGCGGTGCTGGCCAATCTTGAGGCGCAATACGGGCTGGATCAGCCGTTTTTCGTGCAGATCTGGCGTTATGTCGTTGGAATCGTGACCCAGTTCGATTTCGGGCCCTCCTTCATCTATCGTGATCAAGATGTGAATGACCTGATCGGCCAAGGCTTCCCTGTGACGCTGACCTATGGGTTCTGGAGCTTTGTTGTTGCGGTGCTTGTCGGCGGCACGCTTGGGATTCTCGCTGCCGTGCGCCACAACACCTGGCTCGACTATCTTGCCGTTGGCGTCTCGATCGGCGCGCAGGTTTTGCCGAATTTCGTTCTGGCCCCAATCTTGGTCCTGGTTTTCACGCTCTGGCTCGGCTGGTTGCCTGGCGGCGGCTGGCAAGGCGGGCAATGGCAGTTCATCATCCTGCCGGTGATCGCGCTGTCGACCAGTTTCATGGCCTCGATCGCGCGCATCTCGCGCGCCTCGATGCTGGAGGTGCTGACCTCGAACTTCATCCGTACCGCCCGGGCCAAGGGCCTGCCGATGCGCCGCGTGATCTTCCGCCATGCGCTGAAACCCGCGCTTTTGCCGGTGATCTCTTATCTTGGCCCCGCCTTTGTCGGCATGATCACCGGCTCGGTGGTGATCGATATCTATTTCTCCACCGGCGGGATCGGGCAGTTCTTCGTCGCCTCCGCGCTCAACCGCGATTACGGCGTGATGATGGGCATCACCGTTCTGCTTGGCGCGCTCACCATCTTCTTCAACCTGTTGGTCGATATCCTCTACGCCTGGATCGACCCGAAAATCCGGTATTAAGCCCATGCTCGCGACCAAAGCCATCGCGGATGATCTGGCGACTGCTGCCCCCATCAAGGGCCGGTCTCTTTGGGCCGATGCGCGTGCCCGTTTCTTCCGCAACCGCGCCGCTGTGGCCGGGCTCGTCGTTCTGGTGCTCGTGACGGCCTTCGCCCTGATCGGCCCGTTCATCGCGCCTTGGAATTATGAGGATATCGATTGGAATGTGCTCGGCAATGTGGCCGAGGCCGGGCGGCCCTCGCTCGAAACTGGCCATTGGTTCGGGACCGACGCCCTCGGCCGGGATCTCTTCGCCCGGACGGTGCAAGGCACGCAAGTCTCACTCATGGTGGGGGTTGTCGGTGCGCTGATCTCCGTTATCGTCGGCACGCTTTATGGCGCGATCGCGGGCTATTATGGCGGGCGGCTCGACAACATCATGATGCGGATCGTCGATGTGCTGATGTCGATCCCGTATATGTTTGTTTTGATCCTGCTCTTGGTGGTGTTTGGCCGCTCGATGCTGATGCTTTTCATCGGGATCGGGCTGATCAGTTGGCTGGACATGGCGCGGATCGCACGGGGTCAGACGCTCACCCTGCGCGGCAAGGAATTCGTCGAAGCCGCCGTGGCCACCGGCGTCGCGCCGTTTCGGATCATCCTGCGCCATATCATCCCGAATCTGCTTGGCGTCGTGATCGTTTATGCAACGCTGCTTGTCCCCTCGATGATCATCTATGAAAGCTTCATCAGCTTCCTGGGCCTGGGCGTGCAAGAGCCGCTGACCAGTTGGGGCGCGCTGATCAATGATGGTGCGGCTGAGATGAACAACGGCACGCTCTGGATGCTGTTGGCACCGCTTTTCTTTTTCGTCGTCACGCTGTTTGGCTTCTTCTTTGTGGGCGATGGCCTGCGTGATGCGCTCGACCCGAAGGATCGGTAATTCATGGCTTTGTTAGATGTCACCGATCTGAGTGTCAGCTTCGATACGCCGGATGGAAAGGTCCATGCGGTCAATGGGATGAACCTGTCGCTTGATGCTGGAGATAGCTTGGCGATTGTCGGCGAAAGCGGCTCTGGCAAGACGCAGCTTGCCTTCGCAATCCTCGGGCTTTTGGCCAAGAACGGTCATGCCAGAGGCTCGGTACGGTTTCAGGATCAAGAAATCCTCAACTTGCCCGAAGCGAAGATAAACAAGATCCGCGCCAATGAGATCGCGATGATCTTTCAGGACCCGATGACCTCGCTCAACCCCTATATGCGGGTCGGCGACCAGATGGCCGAGGTGCTGATGCTGCACAAGGGCACGTCGAAGCGCGCGGCGTTGGATGAAAGCGCCAAGATGCTGGACGCGGTGCGCATCCCCGATGCCCGCTCGCGGCTTCGGATGTATCCCCATGAGTTCTCCGGCGGCATGCGGCAGCGGATCATGGCAGCCATGGCGCTGCTTTGCCGCCCGAAACTGCTGATCGCTGACGAACCGACCACCGCGCTTGATGTGACGGTTCAGAACCAGATCATGGAGTTGATGGCCGACATTCAACGCGATTTTGGCACGGCGCTGATCCTGATCACCCATGATCTGGCAATTGTCGCGGGGGCCTGCGCCGAGACGCTGGTGATGTATGGCGGACAGGTGATGGAGATTGGGACGACCGATGATGTGTTTGAAGCACCGTCGCATCCCTATACACTTGGCCTTTTGAACGCGGTGCCGCGCCTCGATATCCCGCAAGCCTCGCTGCAAACCATCCCGGGCGATCCGCCCGATCTGACGGCGTTGCCGCCCGGATGCCCGTTTAGCCCGCGCTGCCCGGCGCGCCATGAACCCTGCGCGTTGTCCATGCCGCCGCTGGAAGGGTTCGGTGATGGCCGGTTTCGCGCCTGTCACGCGGCACGGGAGGATATCGCATGAGTGAGCCGCTTCTCGCCGTCAATGATGTCAGTGTCACCTTCAATGTGATGCGACATGGTGCCTGGCCCTGGACGCCGCCGGCCAAACTGCAGGCGGTGAAGGAAGCGTCCATCACGCTTGAGCCGGGCAAGACCCTTGGCCTGGTGGGTGAAAGCGGGTCGGGCAAATCAACGCTGGCCCGCGCGATCGTCGGCACTGTGCCGGTCAGCGCGGGGCAAGTTCTATGGCGTGGCGAAGACATCATGGCGATGAGCCCGGCCAAGCGGCGCGCCCATGGGCGCCATGTGCAGATGGTGTTTCAAGACCCTCTTGCCGCCTTGAACCCGCGCATGACCGTCGGCCAGGTGGTCGCCGAACCCTTGGTCACCCATTACCCTGATCTGTCGAAGACCGAGGTGCGCGACAAGGTCGGCGCGATGATGGAGCGCGTCGGCCTCTTGCCCGCGCTGATCAACCGCTACCCGCATGAGTTCTCCGGCGGTCAGTGCCAGCGGATCGGGATCGCCCGGGCGCTGATCACCGAACCGGAGCTGGTGGTCTGTGACGAGCCGGTCAGCGCGCTTGATGTGTCGGTGCAGGCGCAGGTGGTGAACCTGTTGCAGGATTTGCAGCGGGAAATGGACCTCTCGCTTCTGTTCATTGCCCATGATCTGAGCGTTGTGCGTCATATCTCGCACCGCATCGCGGTGATGTATCTGGGCCGGATCGTCGAGGCCGCGAGCGCGGCGGATCTGATCGCAAATCCGCGCCATCCCTATACCAAGGCGCTGATCGCCTCGGTTCCGATCCCGTCGCCCAAGGCCGAACGGGCGCGTCATCGCCCGGTTTTGGAGGGTGAACTGCCGTCACCTCTCGCGCCGCCCTCTGGCTGCGTGTTCCGCACCCGCTGCCCGATAGCGCGGCCTGGCTGCGCGGCAGAGATACCGACGGTTGCGGATATCGGAGATAACCACATCGTTGCTTGCCCGTATCATGCCGAGGCCGGTGATCCGGCAGCACAGCAAGACCTCGAAAATACACCGATGTGAAAGGCGCTGGCGGGCAGGGACGTTTGCCCGCTTTCCTAAGCGAGGGAGGCGTCCGTTGTCCTGCGGGTCAGCCAGATCGTCAAAACCGCGCCGACCCACATGAAGAACACCGCGATGAGTGCGGTGATCGACAAGACCGCGCCGCCCGACACGCCCGCGCCCACGGCGCAGCCCCCAGCCAGCATCGCCCCAAAGCCCATCATGACAGCCCCGGCCAGATACCGTTCCATCGGCGCGTCGGGGCCGAACCGTTCGATCGAAAACTCCCGGTTCAGAACCGAGGCCGCGAACGATCCTGCGAACACACCGGGCACCAGGCCCAATCCGAAAGACAGCGGCAGATTGCGCTCGGTGACCAAGGCCATCAATGTGTCGGTCGACGGACCGGTGAAGGTGACGCTTGAGACCGGCACGATCTCAAAGGAGGTCGCTGCGATAGAGGCCGTCAGGCCCCAGCCCAAGGCCACCGCGCCGCCCACAAAGACACCCGCGAGGATCATGCCAGCGGACAAAGCGCGGCGCCGAGCCAAAACGAAAGCCCCCAGAAGGGCGAGGCCGGCGATGAGAGCCGTCAGAGTCGGGCCAATGCCAAACGGCGCCAGCAAATGCCGCGCGGTACCGCCATCGATGGTCCAGAAACCGGCGATGTTCTCTCGCGCTGGCGCCAGCACACCGCGATAGGAGGCCTGGGCCACCAATGTCACCACCAGACCGGTGACCAGTGCCCGCAGATTGCCGGTTGCCGACAGAACGAGCAGGCGGCTGGCGCAGCCGCGCGCAAAGATCATGCCTGCCCCGAACAGCAGCCCGCCGATCATGGCGCCCGACAGCGACCCTGTTCCGGCAAGTTGCCGCGTGCTGGAGACATCGAACAGGCCCGAACCGACACCGGCCTGGGTCAGCGTCAGCGCGGTGAAGAACACGATCAACCAGATCGCCATGCGCGGGCCGAACTGTCCGCCCGCGACCTCAACTGTGGCGGCCCGCAAGCAGAACCGGGATCGTTGCGCGGCCCAACCAAAGATCACGCCCGTCGCGGCACCCGCGAGCGCCAGCATGCGCGGCTCCCCCAATGTGATGAGCAGATCTTCAAGCATGATCACGCCTCCGTCCCGTCAGTGTGCCGGAGCTTAGCCGGTTGGCGCATGCGCCACGTTGACCAAGGTCAATACCGACGCCTGGTCGGGGTAGGGGACGTGGTCCGGTCGCTGCCCTGCCAAAACGGTGAAGGGAAACGGCACCACCGGGGGGCGGTCGGCCACCTATTCGTTGAGCGCTTCGAGGATGATCGCATCCAGCAAAGCTTCGACCTCTTGCATGGGGCCATCCGGATAGGCCCGGTGACCGATCATGACCTCGCCATCCATCTCGGCCACGAAGATACCATAGGGACAGTGGGCGAGGTTCATTGGGTCGGCCTCCATCACCCGGCGCGATACGGCCGCCGAACAAAATACGAAGATGTCGGCCTGTTCAAAGATCACCACATCCGAACCGACATCGGCCGCGGTGCGGTTCAGCATGTCACCAACATGGCTGGTGTAATCGATCACCAAGCCGCGGTTCACGATCGCGTTTTCGACGGCGAAGGTCGCATCGTCGAAACTGCCATCATAGTCGAAGGTGATCGCCTGATCCGCCGCAGCCATCTGGCCCGTGATCAGTAGGGCCGCCATAAATGCGAGTGCTTTCTTCATAAGATCTCCTCCGGTTCAGGGACTTGGGCGGTCGAGGTTCAACCCCGGCCGCCCGCTTTGGGTTATCCAAACATGTCGGACGTGATCGCGGCATACCAATCCAGGCTTTCGCGATAGGTCTCTGCGCGCACCTCTGCGGTTTCGCCGACCTGACTGACAAAGCCGCCGGTGGAGACAATGCCCTCATCCGACGCCTCATAGGTCGCGCCCACCTTGATGCCGTCATCGGTATCGATCAACGACCAACAGGTGTTGGAGAAGCGCGGCGGGAAGGCGCGGCCATCACTCAGCGCCGCCACAATGGCATTGGCGCAGACCTTGGCCTGGCTGTTGGCCGAGAAGCCCGATTTCGGCATCGCGCCTTGGGCCGCACTGTCGCCGAGGACGTGAATCTCTGGGTCCGCCCGGCTGGACAGATCATAGGCCGAAACGGGTGCCCAGTTGCCCTCGGTGATGTCGGCGGCAAAGGCGATGCTGCCCGCGCGTTGTGCCGGGATGACGTTGCAGACATCCACATTCTCAACCGCGCCATCGATCGACAAGGTCATGGCCTCGGCGTCGACTTCCACCACGTCGCCACCAAAATCCGGCCCGATCCGGGTGATCATACCGGGATAGTGGCGTTCCCATCCGTCTTCGAACAACCCCTGTTTGGAGAAGCCCTCTTTCGGGTCGGCGATCAGGATTTTGGCCGTTGGATTGGTTTGCTTGAGCATATGCGCCACCATCGAGATCCGCTCATACGGCCCGGGCGGGCAGCGGAACGGGTTGGGCGGCGCGACCATGGCATAGGTGCCGCCCTCGGGCATCGCTTCCACCTGGGCGCGCAAAAGCTGCGTCTGGCTGCCAGCCTTATAAGCGTGTGGCATGGCGTTCTGCGTCGCGAGCGACCAGCCGGGCACGCTATCTTCAACGAAGTCGATCCCGGGGCTGAGGACAAGGCGGTCATAGGGCACCGCCCCGCCACCGGCCAAACGCACGGTCTTGGCATCGCGATCCACCGCGACGGCCCAGTCGTGGACCACGTTCACACCGTAAGTGGCGGCCAGATTGCCGTAAGAATGGCCAAGACTGTCATAATCTCGGAAGCCGCCCAGATAGAGATTAGAGAAGAAGCAACTGTAATAGGCCCGCGTCGGTTCGATCAGCGTGACGTCGATGGCGCCCTGGCTGTCATTCGCGATGTAGCGCGCGGCGGTGGCCCCGCCTGCGCCGCCGCCAACCACGACCACGCGTGGACGGCCTTGCGCGTTCACCACCATGGGTGTGGCAAGCGACGCGGTCACAGCGGCAGCCGAGCCTAGGAATATGCGTCTGTTGAATGTCATTATCTTCCTCCCCTTTGCCCCGAAGGGCCGTTTCGTTCCGGTTAAACTGGACACCGGTCGGTCCGCGAAATCTCCCTCATTCTGTGGTTTCGAAATAGGCGGCAAGCGCGGCGATCTCCTCATCACCAAGGCGCGCCGACAATGTGTTCATGACTTGATGTTCGCGGGTGCCATTGCGGTAGGCGACGATCCCGGCAATGAAAACCGAGGGTGACGTGCCGGCGATCGACGGGATGTCTTCGCCACCCGTTGCGCGGTGGCAAGCCGTGCATTCCGATGACAGATAGGCGCCATAAGCGACATCGCCCGCGATATCCAAAATCGCGGCGATCTCAGGGTCGATTGCGGCAGGTTCGGCGCCATTCTGAGACTCCACCGTGCTACCTTCTGCGCGCAGATAACCGATCAGAGCGGCGCGATCTTCCGGCGATCGGATGCCGCGAAACACCATGCTCGTCCGGCGAAAGACCTCGCGTGGGCTCGCAATGAATTGGTTCAGCATCTCGTCGGACCAGACCGCACCACCTTCCCCCGCAGCGATCAGATCATCGGAGTATTCATACCCTTCCGCGCCTCCGACGGGCCGCCCGAAAAGGCCATTCAGATGCGGGCCAACGCGGTGGACGGCCCCCTCGCCAATCATGTGACACGCGCCGCAGGGCCGAAACAGCACTTCCCCCTCCGCGCCATCCGCCGCAACCGGCCCGGGCAGAACCAGCGTCGCCAAGACAAATGCGCCTGAGAGGAACGCGCGGACCAACATGGTGCTATTCGCCTCCGTTTGCGCGGATATAGGCGATCACTGCGGCGATCTCTTCCTCCGAGCGCAAGCCTTGGAAGGCCATCCTGTTGCCACGCAGGAACCCGCGCGGATCGGTCAGATAAGCGGCGAGGTTTTCATCATCCCAGATCAGCCCGTCTTCGCCCGCTCCGCTCATCGCAGGGGAATAACGGAACCCCTCGCGTGTTCCTGCGGTGGCCATATAGATGCCGTTCAGCAGCGGGCCGGTGCGATTAACCGCGCTTTCGCCGATCTGATGACAGGTGGAGCAGCGGCGGTAGACGGCCTCACCGGCCGCGACCAATTCAGGGTCGGGGCCTGTGGCCACCGGCACGGTCTCCTCCTCAACGACAGCGGCCTCCTCCTCGGCGGCTTCATCGCTTTCGGTCTCCGGCGTCACGTCCAAAACTGCGGCGCGCATAGTGATTTCCACCGGATCGCTGCAATCGCTCATGCAGGGCTCTTGGCTGAAGAGCGGCAATTCCACCTCGGCCCGGTTGTCGAGGAAAAACCCATCCTCATTGCGCAGCGCGATCTCGGCGAAGTTCTCGTTGGAGAGGACAAAATCATCCTCCACGACCTCGTTGAGATAGAGCAGATAGGCGAGGATGGCATAAACCTCATCATCCTCAAGCGATTGCGCCGCGCCATAGGGCATCGCGCGGTGGATGTAGTCCCAGGCGGTGGAAAGATAGGGCCAATAGGACCCCATGGTTTTCACCGGGTCCTCGCCATCCAGGCTACCAAACCCGCCCGACAGGACCGGCCAGCGGCCCACGGCTTCGCCAAAGTCACCATGGCAGGCCGAGCAATAGTCGACATAGGCCTCTTCGCCGGTCCAGACATCGCCTTCGCCCACAGGCAGGCCTGTGCCATCCGGGCGGATGTCGATATCCCAGGCCGCGATCTCTTCGGGAAGCGCCGTGCGCCCGAGGCCATAGCCGCCATCGCGCGATGGGGCCGGGTTTTCCTGCGCCAGAGCGACCAAGGAGAACCCCATCACCAGGGCAGAGGCCGAAAGCAAAATCTTCTTCATGGCTTAGCCAACCTCCACATTTTCGGCTTGGCCCGTTTCGTCGATGGCCCAGGTTTGGATACTGTTGTTGTGATAGATCGAGTTCTCGCCCCGGATCTCGCGGAGCTGATCCTTCGTCGGCTGCACATATCCAGTGGAGTCATGGGCCCGGCTCTGCAGGAGAAGCGGGCCGCCATCCCAATCAAATTCGTAGTAAAAGCGGTGCATCGACTTATCGAGGCTTGGCCCCGACATCCGCGCCTGCACCCAATTCGCGCCGCCATCCAGCGACACGTCGACCCGTGGGATCGTGCCACGACCGGACCAGGCAACGCCGGTGATCACGGTCGGCCCGGGGCCATGGGTGATCGGGGCTTGCGGGGAGGGGTTCGTGATGACCGACTTGGCGTCCATCTCCCAGGTGAAGCGGCGCGCCTGGCCGTCTTCCAGAAGGTCGGTGTATTTCGATGTTTCTTCCCGGTGATGCCAGGGCTCATCGCCCACCTCGATCCGGCGGAGCCATTTGACCCACATATTGCCTTCCCATCCGGGCACGACCAGGCGGATCGGATAGCCCTGTTCCGGGCGCAGCCGCTCCCCATTCATCGCGAAAGCGACCAGGCAATCATCCATCGCCTTTTCCAGCGGAACCGAGCGGGTCATCGCGGCGGCATCGGCACCTTCGGGCAGAACCCAGGCCGCGTTTGTGCGCAGACCTGCTTCTTCGAGGAGCAGCCGCAGCGGCACGCCGGTATAGACCACATTGTGGATCATACCATGGGTGAACTGGCAGCCATTGAGCTGCGCACCGCGCCATTCCATGCCGGTATTGGCGGCGCATTCCAGGAAATAGGTCCGGTTTTCGCGTGGGAACCGCAGAAGGTCTTCCATCGTGAAGACCAGCGGATTGTCCACCAGCCCGTTGATCATCAGACGGTGCATGCCAGGGTCAATCTCGGCCACGCCGCCATGGTGGCGCTCGAAACAGAGGCCATTGGGGGTGATGATCCCTTCGAGCTCATGTAGCGGGGTGAAGTTGACCGAACTCACCGCATCCGCCGTCAACCAGGGCACATTGCGGCGCACCACATGCGCCTCGAAGGGGGAGGGCATACCGTAAGGTGCGGCATCCACACCGGGGCCCAGATATTGCTGCCAAGGCTGTAACTCGGTGATCAACGGGTCCGGGCTTGCGGCCTGCGCGTGCACCAGTTTGCCACTGGCCAGTGCACCGCCAGCCACGGCTGCCCCGCCGAGGAATTTCCTGCGGGAGGAAGAGAAGTTCGGATCATCGGCCATGCCTGGTCCTTTCGTCTGTTCGGTCATCCGTGTCATGCGCGTCTGGCCCTAGCCCGACACCACATCCACGCTGTTATTCGGTTCGATATTCACGGTGCCTTCGGCCCGGATATGGTCTTCCAAGACATCCCAGATCGGCGGCCCTTCGGTGCCTTCGTTGACGCTGGCCCATCCGGCGACGACGTAATTGCGGCTCGGGTCCACCGGCTCGCCCGTGGCCAGGACGGTCATCTCGGAAATGCGGTTGCCGCTTTCGCCGCGCGGGTTGATCCGGTAGCCCATGCCGCCGATCCGCACCATGTCGCCGCCTTGCTGGTAATAGGGGTCGGGGTTGAAGATGTTCTCGGCCACATCCTCGAAAATCGTCTTCAGCCGCTCGCCGCTCATCTCGGTGCGATAGGCGTTGGGGTAGGACATGGCGGTGACGTTGTAGATGTCCTCGCGGGTGATCTCTTGGCCGGGCAGGATGGCCGCCCCCCACCGGAACCCGGGGCTCAGCGCAATCTCGGCGTCGCGCTGCGAGATCAGCGCGTTGCAGATCACATCGTCCCAGGTGCCGTTGAAATTGCCACGGCGGAACAGAAGCGATCCCGAGGTGCCAATCACCTCCGCCATCTCGTCCTCGAACGGCGCGCGGGTTTCGGCGACCAAGGCGGCCATCTCTGGGTCTGGCGCGATCACATCGGAGAAGATCGGGATCAGCCGCGTCTCGAGGCCCATCATCCGGCCATCGCGCACGTCCAGGTCCAGCCGGGTCACAAATTTTCCGTGGCTGCCGCTGGCGATCAGGAACGTGTTGCCGACCTGGACCGCTTCGGGCAGAGCGTCATGGGTATGCCCGGTCAGAATTACATCGATCCCGGGGATATCGCGGGCGAACTGGCGATCCACGTCGAAGCCGTTATGGGAGAGCAGAACGACCACCTCGGCACCGGCGGCGCGCACCTCATCGACCACCTCAGCGATGCGTTCGCGACGCAGGCCGAAGGAGTATTCCGGGAACATCCAGGATGGGTTGGCGATGGGCATATAGGGGAACGCCTGACCGATCACCGCGATAGACGTGCCATTCCGTTCAAAGATTTTGTAGTCGTCAAAGACGGGTTCGTCCCATTCCACATCGAAGATATTGGCGCCCAGGAAGGCGGGGTTGAGCGGCCCCTCGACAATCTCGCGCACCCGGTCGGAGCCGAGCGTGAATTCCCAATGCGAGGTCATCGCCTCAACGCCAAGCGCGTTGAACAGGTGCACCATATCGGCACCATCGGTCCGCAGCGCGGGTAGGGAGCCCTGCCAAGTGTCGCCGCCATCCAACAGCAGGGCATCCGGCCGCTCCGCCCGGATCGCTTTGACCACGGTGGCGATCCGATCCAGCCCGCCCATCCGGCCATAAGCCTGTGCCATTGAGGTAAAATCGTCATAGGTCAGCGCGTAATCCATGGCCGAGCCTTGCTCGATCCCATAGGCGCGGCGGAACTCGGCACCGACCAGATGCGGCGGTTGGCCAAAGGCGTCGCCGACGCCAAGGTTGAACTCCGGCTCGCGGAAATAGATCGGCTGCGTCTGGGCGTGGATATCGGTGATGTGTATCAGGGTCACATTGCCGAAATTGGAGGAACCAATCAGGTCCTCTTGGCTGAGCGCCTGTTGCGCCGAGAGCCGTGACCAATTGCCAAAGCCCGAAGCCCCATAAAGTGCGGTTGTGGCCAGGGCGGCCTGGACAAAGTGTCGGCGGGAGATCATGAAACGGGCCTCGCTTTACATTCTGTTTTGTGAATGTGATTGAACGAGCCCACCCCGGCCGAAGCCAGGATGGGCAGGGAGAGAACTAGTTGCGGACCGACGGACCCTCGACCGTCAGACCATTGCCGCGCGTCGCTACATAAAGCTCCAGCGCGATGAATTCCGGGCTGCCGGGGGAGAACGTCTCGGCGCGCGTATCGCGGATACAGCCGCGGAACCGGCCATGCACCGAGTTCAAGCGCGCGTTGCGCAAGCGGTAGGTTGGAAAGCCATTGATCTGGCCCTGGCTCAGGTGATCCGCACGGATGTTGTTGCCATAATTCTGCTCATGACAGTTGGCGCAGCTCAGCTCCAGAATGCCATAGCGCGTATAGTAGATTTCGCGCCCCTGTTCCCAGGTTTCGGCGGCAGGGCCATCAATGGCGACGTTGATCTCCATCCCCCGGCTGACCGACGCGATCAGCGCGGTCATGTTGCGCATCGGCGTGCTGTCATACCCATATGGTTCGGCGCCCATGCGTTCGGTCAAGCATTCATTGACCTGCATTTCGACCGTCTGCACACCGCCATGCTCTTCATCCCACTGCGGATAGGTGGCGCGCACACCGCGCAGCGACTCGGGGTTTTCATGGCAAGAGGCGCAGCTATTGCCCTCCGTCCCCATGGCGGTGTCGAAGGCATCTCGCGCCTGATCGACGAAGATCATTCCGGGATTGTCGAAGTCATCGGCCTGCATGGCCTGGGTTTCATCGGTGCGGAACACCCATCCCGAATAGATCGTCCGCAACGCGCCATCGAGATGCTCCGGCGCCTCGGTTTCGATCACCATTTCGATCTCGCCGTTGACGATGAGGCTTTCATCATCGCCGATATCGGCGAGCGACAAGCTTGCAAACCCCAGGGTTGCCACCGCGACCCCGCCCATAAGACCCAGTTTTTTTGTATTGATCTTGGCCATGTCCATCCTCCCTTGATGGCCGCGCGTCAGTTGACGGCGATATCAGCGGTTTCCTCGTAGACGGACCCGTCATCGTCATACCAAGTGAAGGTGAAGGTGCCGCTTTCGGGGACCACAGCTTCAAATTGGAAATACGGGTTGGTCGATACCGAGGGCTCGATCGTGACATCCAGCACCGTCTCGCCGTTAAAGCTGCAAACGAAGCGGTTGATGATCGAGCGTGGGATCAGGTTGCCGTCTCCATCGCGGCGTTGGCCGGTCTCCATCGGATGGCTGATCAAGGTCCGGATCGAGATTGTCTCGCCAGCGGACGCTTCGCGAGGAACCCGAACTCGGGGTGTTACGTTTTCTGCCATTGTTGTTTTCTCCTCCGCGCGGCTCAGCCGCCGCAACCGCCAATTGTCACACGCACATTCTGGCGCGCCATTTGAAAGGTACCGTCCCGCATCCGGGCGACGGCGATCACATCTTGCTCACCAGCCAGGCGGATCCGGGTCGACGCGGCGGACGAGCCCGAAAGCGGCCCGAAATGGAAGGTCGCCACATCTGGGTTCGGATTGCCCGGGGCGAAGACGATGATTGCTTCGGCACCGGGTGCGTCGACTTCAATCGGCACCGTGTTGCCGTTTTCGGCGATCTCAGGCGCGATCAACGTGATCCCATCGGAGCCCATCTCGGCACCGCCGGTGAAGGTGCTGATGGCGTCATCGACCGCATCGGCCTGAGCCAGACCTGGAAGGGTCGCAAGCGCGATGGCGGCGGTCAGCGTGGTGCCGACGAACTGCCTACGAGTGAATGTCATGCTCTGATCTCCTTTTCCTGCCCACTGGTCACTCTGTGAGCAATTGTAGATATGCCACGATGTCTTCGACATCCTGTGCTGTGAGGATTGGGTCCACCGGCCCCTCGGCGGCGCGGCCGGTATAGCCGTTGCCGGGCCGGATGAAGCCGTCGGTCCGATAGAAAGAGGGCATCATGCTGCCCGGGAACGCGTTCTTGGCGTCGACGATGATGCCACGCAGTGCGGCGACATCCCACCGGTCGCCAGTCCCGTCGAGCGATGGCCCGACCTCTCCGTGGAATTGAAACTCGTCCAATGCGGTGATCTGGTGGCAGGCAATGCAATTGCCCAACCCGCGATCGGTCATCACTTCGACGCCGCGCTCTGGATCGCCCGGCTGACCGGTGAGCGAAGCGGCGATATCTCCGTATTCGTTTGTCACGACGTCCGATGGCGCGATTACATCGGCGTTTAGGGTCGTTGCGGCCATGATTAGAGTGGCCGCCAACAGCGAGTGGCGCGTCACGTTAGGTTCCTCCCTTAGGCGAGTCGGTCGCCTGTTGTATACCGTAGCCAGACCGGCACCATTCTTGCAACAACACATTTGATTTTTTGCATATGAGGGTCGGGTGCCCTTGTTTTTCGATGCTCAGTTGTCCTGAGACAGTTGTGTTTGCAGCATCCGGGCGTGATAGCGCTGGAAATCTTCCTCGCCGTCGTAGCCCTTGTCCAACACCCAGGTCAGCATGTTGAAGGTTGTCCAGCGCTCAAACGCGCCGGGCATGGTGACCACGGCGGCCTCGGTGGCCGTCAGGTCCTCGGGCACGTCCTCCGGGAAAAACAGGATCGTCGGTGTAAACAGGGTGCGCCAGCGCCGCGCGGCATCGCGCTCGCTCATCATCTCGCCGTCGAAATCAGTCACTTCGGTCGAGCCGTGCATATTGATACGCACGAAAAAGAAATCCTCGGTCAGCATCTCCTCGATCTCGGGAACGACGAAGACCTCTTCATGCATCTGCGTGCAGTAGATGCAGCCGCGTTGTTCGATGATGATCGCCAGCCGCTGACCATTGGCATTCGCTTCGTCCAGATCTTCGCGCAGATCGCGGAATGTGTCGTTCAGCCAGGGCGCGATATGCAGCCCATCATCCCCAACGGCTTCCGCCTGCACCATGACGGGGCTCACCGCCAACACCGCCGCCGCAATCATCGCTCGCATCCACATGGCAAACCTCCTCCTGAATTGCCGTCCGGTCGATCCTCACCCCATCGTCCGGAACACCTCGAAATTCTCAATCATCCACTCGCCGATATAGAGCAGCCCATTGGTGGCGATGAGCACGCCGAACAGAACCAGAAACGCCCCCATTGTCTTCTCCACCGCGCCCAGATGGCGACGGAACCGCCCCATCAGCACCATGAACGGCCCGACGAAGGCAGCGGCACCAATGAAGGGGAGGGTCATGCCCAGCCCATAGGCCGTCAGCAGCCAAGCCCCTTGGCTCGCGGTATCGGTGCCCGCCGCAGTGAACAGGATCGCGGCCAAGACCGGCCCGACGCAGGGCGTCCAGCCAAAGGCGAAGGCCAACCCGATCAGATAAGCGCCCCCGAGGCTGAGATTGGACATGCTGCCGGTGTCGGCCTGCCACTGCCGGTTCAAAATCCCGATTTTGAACACCCCAAGGAAGTGCAGACCCATGACAATGATCAGTCCTGCCGCAATCCAGCGCAAGATGTCGAACCAATCCCGCAAGACCTGCCCAAAGACCGAGGCAGAGGCGCCAAGCCCCACAAAAACCGTCATGATGCCTGCGGCGAAGATACAGGCGGCAAAGATCGCGCGGGTCCGCACCGCCGCCGTAACCGGCGCGCCATTGGCGACCTGTGCGGCGCTCACGCCCCCAAGATAACTGAGATAAAACGGCACCATTGGCAGGATGCAGGGCGACAGGAAGGACAGAAGCCCGGCTAGAAACGCACCCGTTGTCGTGATATCAAACATGCGTTACCTACGTGACTTCACATTCAAATATTCATATTAGAGATAATATGTCGATCCGGTCAATCATCCCTTTTCTAATTCGCCTGTGCCTTGTCACGGTCGTTCTTGGTGTTGCCGGTGTGGCGGCGCCACGCATCGCTCAGGCCGAGATGACATTGGTGATGGTGGAGGAACCCGGTTGTATGTGGTGCGCCCGTTGGCGCGCGGAGGTCGGGCCGGAATATCCGATTACACCCGAAGGGCTCGCCGCACCGCTGCACAGGGTCACGATGGGTGCCCCCCAAATTGATGATCTGACCTTGACCAGCGCGCCTGTCTATACACCCACCTTTCTGTTGATTGATGAGGGGCAGGAGGTCGGGCGGATCGAAGGCTATCCGGGAGAGGAGTTTTTCTGGTGGCAACTTGGGCAACTCTTGGATCGAGCCGATCCTGATTGGGCCACACCGACGACTAATTGATTAAGGAAATAGGACGTTTTTATTGACCTCTCAGCCCCCATATCCCATGTCTCAGCCGGAAAAAGGGACTGCCGATGACTGAGAACACCGACATACACAGCGCCGTTGCGATGGATCGTGCGATCCCGCCAAGCGGGGAGACTGCGATGTCGACGATTCTGCCTGACCTCGACGCCACGATGGACGAGGCGACCAAGACCCGGATTCGCGCCAATGCGCAGACCGCGTCGGATTTTCTGAAAGCGATCAGCCATGAGGGCCGTCTGATGATCCTCTGTGCCTTGGCCAATGGCGAACGGTCGGTCACTGATATCGAGCGGCTCTTGGCCTCACGCCAGGCGGCGGTGTCGCAACAGCTCTCTAGGCTGCGGTTGGAAGGGCTGGTGACGGCCCGCAGAGAGGGCAAACAAATCTTTTATCGTTTGACAGATGATCGGGCGCGCAAGATCATCGAACAAGTCTACGAGTTGTTCTGCACCTAAGATCGTCAGTTGAGAGACCTGCGGTCGGTGCATGGGAGGGAACGTGCTCGACCTTATCTCTGAGGCGCAGCTTGTGCTGCTTATAGGGCTTGTGGGTGGTGTCGTCCTGGGCCTTGCGGCGCGGCTGGGCCAATTCTGTACGCTCGGCATGATCGAAGACGTGCACTATGGCGATGACCGGGGCCGCCTCTGGATGTGGGTGGTGGCGCTGGGCGTTGCTATGCTGGCCAATTTTGGCGCGAGCGCCGCGGGTCTCATTGACCTGGGCCAGACGATCTACCTATCGAACCGGTATTCGGTTTTCGGCGCGGTCCTTGGTGGCCTCTTGTTCGGCTATGGCATGGCCCAGGCCGGCAATTGCGGCTACGGCATGCTCGCCCGGCTTGGCGGCGGTGACCTGCGTGCTCTGATGATTGCGCTGGTGATGGGCGTCGCAGCCTATGTGACGATCAGCGGGCTCTTCAGCCCGGTCCGCGCCACGCTCTTTCCAACCATTCCGGAGCCCGATACGGCAACCGGCTATGCCCATATCCTGTCGGGCACCTTCGGTGTCTCGCCTGCGGCGATTGGGGGCGTGATCGGCGCAGTCTTGGTCGTGGCCGCGCTGCGATGGATCGGACCGAGAGACCGCCTTCTGCGCTTGTTCTGGGGCGCTATGGTGGGCCTCGCGATCAGTTCGGGTTTTGTGGGAACCTATTGGGTCGCCACCCATGGGTTCGAAGCGCTACGGATCGGCTCCCACACCTTCACCGCGCCGATTGGCGACGCCATCCGTTACGTGATGTTCTCCACAGTCCTGGCGCCGAGTTTTGGGATCGGGTCCGTGCTTGGCGTGGTGATGGGTGGCTTCATCGGCAGTGTGATCCGCGACGGGTTCCGATGGGAAGCCTGCGAAGACCCGCGGGAGTTGAAACGCCAGCTGGCAGGCGGCGCGCTCATGGGCGTCGGCGCTGTCCTCGCGGCTGGGTGCAGTGTGGGGCAGGGGTTGTCAGCCCTGTCCCTTCTTTCGATCACGGCCCCACTGGTAGCGGCCTCGATCTGGGTCGGAGCCTGGCTTGGACTTCGCCATTTGATTGTTGGGTTGGTTTCAGCCAATTGAGGCGTGTCAAAAATGTTGCCAACGGATACGACGTCGAAATCCGCAAACGCTCTTTTGATTGAGAGAGCCTGTGGGTGAGCACCATCGGGTCTGTGAGCTTGCTCGACACCTTGTCACAATGGTGCAGTTTTATGCGTTGCATCCGCATGGTTTTGGTTGCTATATCCGCGCCACGTTCTGAGAATGAGACCGAGGAACGGTTTGCCCCTATAGCTCAGCTGGTAGAGCATCTGATTTGTAATCAGAGGGTCCGCGGTTCGAGTCCGTGTGGGGGCACCATAAAAATAAGGCAAATACTGAGTCATTGTCATTCTGGTCTGATCATAGGGTGATCAAAGGGTGATCATGAGTGCGCCGCGCGGAGTTCTACCACGCGATTCAGGTCTTTCGATCGGCCGCGGATATAGCGGCTGGTCGTGTTGAGATTCTGGTGTTGGGCAGCGTTGCGGATCTGCATCGGCGTAACCCCCTCAATCTGCGAAGCTTCTGTCAGAGCACCGGCCCGAGTGTCCATGAGCCAGACATTCCTATCGACGCCAGCCCGTTTCCGAAGGCGCCTCCAAGCCTGGTTCCAACCGGATTTGGTGTAAGGCACCCCAGATCGCGGCGAGATAGTCACTGGCCCGCAGCGCTGGTCTTCCGGCAGGCATTCAAACAGGCGAATGATCCGGGCCCGAAGATCCGGTAGCAACGTGAGATCGAAGGTGTGAGGCTCCGGCAGGCTGCGACGGGTTTTCGAGATCACCTTTGTGAAGGAACTCAGATCCTCGTTGAAGTGCTCCCACTCGATCCCGCGCTCCCAGACGCCATCAAAGTAATCACCGCGTACATCGATTGCGCGAAGCTGATACCAGTATTGGATCAGGAGCCCGATCGCGAACACGTCCATATCGTCTTTGTCCGCCTCGGCCACGATGGCGAATACTTGATCTCGGGTGGCGATCTGTGTCCTAGCGGCCGGCTTTTCGATACGCATGTTCGAGCGGATCTCTTTGACCCGGGCTGCACCTGGCGCGTCGATTAAGACCCCATGTGTTGCCAAGCGGCTGAGCGTGCTGAACCAACGATGGATGTGATCCTTCGATCGGCCCTTCGCTTCCTTCATCGACTTGATCGTCATCAGCATCTCATAGTTCGTATCGCTGATCTTGATCGGCCCGATGGCCTCATCGACTAGGACGAGCTGCTGATCATAGCCAATTCGCGTGTTTGCCTGGACCTCGTGATAGCGCGAGAACGGATCTGACTTGTATCGGCCGATCAACCAATGCCATGTGCCTGGTTCAGTTTTCGGCGCGTCGGCACCATCATACCAGCGCAGCATTTCGCGCGTCATGTCACGCGCCTGCATGGCCCATTCTGCCGGTACTTGATCACCTCGTTGACCAGTTCCCAGAAGACGGCTCTTGATCTGATATCCCGCTTTCACATAGCGGGCCGGTGCCTTCCAATATAGAAACCGGCCGCCATTCCCGCCCCATGTCGTGCACGGCGCGTAATGGGGATCGGATTCATCCCATAGTGCTTCCTTAAAGCGCATTTGTGTTGATCCTTGCTGTTGGAGTTGTGGTGGTTTGTGTCGCGGAGCCGTCTGACTTCTGGCGCCGCGCTTCTATCCAAGCATCAACATCGGCCTTGATGTAAAGGCCAAGGACACGATCAGCGGTCGGAAATCCCGCCGCTTCCAGAGACTCGCGGTTCTTGATGAACCAATCGTAGGCACGCCCCAACCGCACCGCGACCCACCGTTTGGAGGCCATTTTCGACGTGCGGTCGAACGTGCGGTCCTGGTCGGGGAGTGCGGTCATCTTTCAAAACCCTTGATTATCCGAGACGCGTTCGGTGAGCCCCCATCCGACGATCGAACTCCAAGCACCAACAAAGTACGCTTTGTAATCCTCGCGCATCGCCGTCTTGACGTAGGCCGGCACGATAGCGTCGGGCACTTCGGTCACATGTTTCCGTTCCCGGTCGTACATCAGCCATGGTTGATCGGGATCGTTGGTCATTATCGGGCGCTGAACTTTGACGATCTGTGTCATATCATCTCTCCATCGGGCACAAGGATCACCTCGTCGCGCGTGAGGAGGGTGATCGTCTCCATCGTGGCGTTGAGGTATCTGAGGTAGAGAACCGCAGGGTAGGTCTCTGCGATCCAGTCGATCCGCACGTCCACATGATCCACGAGGTTGTGGCAGTGCAGGCAGCCGGCCACCGCGGCAAAGTCCGTGACCTTCGTGCTGGTGCCTTTGCCATTGACCGGCAGGTGGACACCAACGACTGTATCTTGAGACGCGCAGCGATGACCCGGGATAATGCTTGAGATGCGCAGGGTGCACGGATAGTGCTTCATCTGCGCCATCAGGGCCTCGGACCGGAGTTTCGGCAAAAGGTGTGGGCGATAGTCAAGCATGAGGTGTCCTCACCAGCGAAAGACGGGGCATCGGAGCCCAGAGAACCATTGGCCTCTTCATCGAACTGTGCGAGTAGCGTGGACGGAAACCGCGTACCGATCGTTTCGAGATCGGATTGGCCAAATAGTAAGCAACGGCCATTACGCCATCGTCATGAACGACAAGGAACGGTTTGCCATCTGTTGGGGCGGTGTTCATTGGTTGGAGATCAATCTGCACGGGTGCTCTCCTCGAAACCCTGCCTGATGAACTCGGCCGGTGTCATCGTTGTTAGACGTCTGAACCGCTCACGGTATGTGCTTTCGCCCATTCCCAATCGATCTGCGGCTTCATTGATTTTGCCGCCCGAGAGTGTCAGCGCCTCCTCTAGAATCGCTTGTTTCTCATCGGTCTGACGGCGCGTCATTTCAGCCCAGGTCTCCATCACGAAACCCCGCCGCCCAACCCGCAATACCCTCGCTCGTGGTGGCCAGGGATTGAGTATAGCGATGGATCGGCAGCGACACGCGCAACGGCCGCCTTGTGCAGCGCAGCTTTGCCCTTACCAGTTGCCTTGTGCATCTCCTCGATCTCTCGTGCCACGGCGCTCTTGAAGGCCGGATCGTCTGCCATCAGAGGGAGGAAGCGCCAAGCCGCGCATTTCGGTCCTCGACACATCTTTGACGGGTCTGCAAAGGTGCGCGCGACGGGGCATTCCCAGGTTTTTGCGGCGTCTTCTGGCGTTAGGCTATGCATCAGGTTCATCCTCCGCATCGCGTTCTGCCTTCCAGCCAGCCGCCCAATTCATCCACTCGGGGGTTCCGGGCCCGTGCGGGCAATCATTCAGCGACTTGTCATTCTTCGCAGCGGTGGTGCCCTCAGCGTACTCTAGCGAGTTTTGATCAATCTCCGGCGCTTCTTTCTGATCCTGTTCGGGTTCTAGGATCTCGCCGCTGACAGGCTTGGGCTTGTCCTGATCCTCGATTGCTTGAGCGAGGTTCCGGCGGCTGGATTGAGGTTCTTCTGGGGTCACGTCGCGGATCTGCGGGGGCTCATCGTCCATCGTAATGTGGCGCATGTCCTCGGCGGACAGATCAAGGCGCTTGGTCAAACGGCGGATTACCGTCTTGTGCGCCATCTGTTCATAGTGATCCTTCCAAATGCCAATGGGTTTGTCGGAAGGGTCGTACCTATCGTTGCCCCCCTTCACCCTTTGGCTTGCGGCCATCTTTCGGATCTTTTCGATTTCCAAGATGTCCATGAACTGGCGGACAACCGTTCCATCCTTAAGCTTGGCGATGGCGTAGTACGCGATTGCGTCGCCCTTTTCGCCAAACAGAATTGGGCGGTGCTCAAGTTTTTCATCGTCACCCACCACATACACGAAGCGGCCCTCGTCGTACTCTTTCTGGTAAACCGTGTGAGCTCGAATGTCGGTAACGTCGCCGGATCGCCGCGCCATTTTGATCAACCCGAACACCATCGGCATGGCTTGGCATTTTTTGACGTAGCGGCCGTTTTCGCGGGTGTTGAAGGGAACCATAGCAGCCTCACGGCCATCAGGCACAAGCCCGGCCGCCGCCAGCTTCCTGATGGACTTGAACACGCTCTCAGGCTCGCAATCCATGATCTGTGGATTATCCTGCACCGCTACTATGGCCGCGTTGCGGAAAGCGTCAGGCGCGACGTTCGATGGCAGGGCCAAATCCTTGCTCTCGACCAGCTTTGAGAGCGTGCCCTTGAATTCGACAAGCTTCTGTTGGCGTTGCTGTGAAATCGTCATGTCATTCATTGGCTTGCCTCAAGTTCAGTTGGCGTTTTTCCGGTTGTCTCGGTTCGTTCCGCGGTGCTTGCGACCCCTGCACGGTCCATGTTCTGAGGGCCCGGCTGCACTCCACAACGACGACAGGAGAAGACTCCCGCCCTTCGCCTCGTGATCCGCTTGGCTCCGCATTTTCTACAGTTCATGACGGCCCTCTGATCTTGTTGAGCGGGTTAACCAGACACGCACTTCGCCCTAGAGCCCCACGTGCTTTGATGTCTGGTTAACCCCGATCGCAGAGAGATCTTTTTTCCCTCAAGAATAGGTTCCGCATGGAACCTATAGACAGCGCTCCTATGGGGCTTAGGCACTAGGTCACACTGTCTATTCGGTGACATCCTCCCCATCGGTTTGGTGGGCGATTGCAAGCTGATCGACCATCTCTTCGTGGTCCTTGAAGAGTGCGTCGCGCAGTTCTTTCTTCTTACGGCGACGCTCGGCAGATTGAACCGCGCTGATCGCTTCGCTTTCCTGATCGAGAACGTGATCGAAGGCATCTTTGTCGATGCGCTGAACAATCCACGTGATCTCGCCGTGAGTGTCGAAGTTGATCTCAACATCCACATCCGTGACCTTGAACACCGTCATCGCGTGGCGAGTGCCGCTTTGCACAACAACGAGATCGTCCTTCCTGATCGTCGGGTCGAAGGTCTTGAAGATGTGGCGTTTGCCACCCTCTTCGTACTCGCCCTCAATCGCGCGAACCTCATCGTTAATGAGAAAGACAATATGGGAGTTTTGCATGGGTCGTTACCTTTCAATGCTTGGGAGTTCGCCATTGATTTGCATCTCGCCTAAGCGGTGCATCTGACTGTCGGGGAGAGTGTACGGGAGGACGTCTTCAACCGGCTGCGGCCAGTACCCGGTTTCCATGCACTTCGCGAATGTATCGATCGCGGAGCGGCATTTGACTCGGCCCCAATAGAGCGCTTCTTCGTCAAGGTGCACCGGCGTGCAGGTATAGGGCGCGGTCGATTGCAGAAGGATCAGCACGCATTCGGCTGCCTCGTGGCCTAACACGACTTGAGCCCCGATCTGGCCAAGGCCCATCTGCATTGGATACTCGTTGTCTGTGATGGCCTGCTGAACCGCGCGTTTGATGCTCTTGGTGCGCGGGGCGAAGGTCTTTAGATCCGCGAAGTCGAAGCCATTCGCCGGGATGACATCAATTCGGCTCTTGAGCCAAACGCCGGTCGCGGTGTCTTCCCAAATCAGAGAAACCTCGGTCAGGTGGCCGGTCAGCGCTTCAACAGCCAGCGGGTTGGCCTTGAGGCTCGCGCTCATCCGAACGATCCGCTCTACCTGTTCGTGCTGTAGGAGCGTGCGGTCGGCGGCCTTGGCGTCAAACTCTTCCCAGAAGGCGGCACCGGGCGCCGCTGCTTCGCTCCATTCGCCTGTGCGTTCAAATGCGGCGCGTTGCGTCTTCGTGGGGCGCTGCGGAGCATCAGCCGGGACATAGCAATAGGTCGCGTCGAAATCCTCTTCGCCCAACATCAGCGCGTGGGCGGCCTTGCCAAGCGTCAATGCATCGCTCTGGACGGGCGACGGCAGACGGTCCTCGTTAAGATCCGAGGTCATCCAGAAATGGTAGGGGCTTTGCGACCATATCGTGCGAAGACCGCTCGAGCTGATCGAAGGGCCCGGGCAACAATCCTGGCTGTGGTAGTGCGCCATCGACATACGGTAGACACCGGGGCCGGGTACGCTCTCGCCGTCTGGGATTTCGATGATGTTCATGGCGGTTTCCGGTTGGCCCGGCGCCGGTCTCCCGACGCCGGTTGGATTGATCAGGCGTCAGTCGTTTGCTTTTCTTGCTTTTCTGCTTCGGCGCGTCGGATCAAGTCCTCGGCATCTTGCGCTGCAATCTCATCGTCGCTGTAGGGGGTCAGGTACGCAGACGCCGAGAGATACATCCGCACCTTACCGTCAGTGGCGATGGCGCAGATCCTGCAATCGGCTGGGAGGCGTGCAGACAAGTCGCTCGTTACATCTTTGATCTCGTAGATGTTCGACAGCGGATCGACTGGAGGTTCAATGTAACCAGAAAAAACGAGCGGCTGGCCGGAGAAACGCGATGTATCTCCCTCGAGTCGTTTCAGCCGAACCGCATCGCCAATGGAGAACTTATTCGCTTCTTGCAGAAAGACTTCTTCAACCGCAGCCTTGCAAGCATCCACTTGTTCGCGGTGGGTCATCGGTTTCTGACCGGCACCGTCTTCTGAAAGCGCTTCTATGATAGTTTGGATATCCACCTTATACTCCTCTTGCTGATTGGCGGCGGCAGGAACGAAACATGCCGTCCGGTGAATAGAGTTGTTTGAGTTGCGATAGCGTCATCGTGCGGTCGCTATCTTTGATCTCCCGAAGGCCACGGATACGTGGGCCCGTGCCATTTGAGCGGCGGATGCGCTGGCCTCCTCGGCACAAATCCGGTGCCTCGCTGGCGAGAACAGGCATCCAGTTACCGAAGGCCGTCATCTGCTCGTAATAAACCGCCATCAGCCCACGAGCCTCGTGAAGAGGACGATCACCGCCACTGCGAGGGCGTAACTCATCAGGGTCAGGATGATGCTTGCTCGGTATAGCCCTAACGGCGGAACCAAGATTGCACCCCGCTTCTCCATCAGGTCTTCGTATCGCTTCATCTGCGCCTTGGCGTCGGCCTTTGCTTTATGCGCGACATGAAGCAGGGCGGGCTGGTTTGGCGGGCAGAACGCCTCAATGACGCGAGCCGCGACAACGACGCGATAAGGCGTCGCAAATGGATCGCTGAGCACTGAACCAGCCCATTTGGTTTGCTCGTCCCTCGTAAGCGGATTGAAGTCCGGATACCCGGAAACGAGGATCCGCGAAATGGTGTCGGCAGGGAGAGGCCCATCCGGGCAACTCGCCTCTCCCTGCCTGGTCGCGGCATCGGACCCGTCTACAGGCAAAACGGCGGCCGCGGTCTCGGTGATGATGTGTGAATAAGCGCGCATCAGGACAGAACTCCGATCCAAAAAGCAGCGATTATGATGGTCGTTGCGATCCCGGCGATCATCATCAAACCATCTTCCATGCGGCCGCCTAAGTGAGCGCTCCAGCCGCAAGCAAAGAGCAACGCGACACCGATCAAAAGCAGTACGAAACTCAGCAAGACGGTGATCATACTCACACTCCCATCGCTTCGGTTGGAAGCACCCGCACCGTCTGGCGCCCGCTTCCGTCACAGAAGAAGCACGTGACCCAAGAGCCATCGCTATCGCGCTGACCGCCACGCCCTTTGCATGGGCGACAGTGTTCGGCATTTGCCTCAGAACGCGGGTTTTCGATGGATTTCACTGGTCTTCTCCGTGTTTCTGGGGAGAAGACATATGCCATGAAAGATGGCACGTCAAACAGAAAATGACATAAAAAATGGCAAAGCGGTTTTCATGCTTTGTTAATCAATGGCGGATTTACCGGACTGGGCGCGGAGGAGTACCGCGTTTCGATTTCCAAGTGCATTGATCGTCTGGAGATGAGACGGCAGGGCAATCGAAGCCCTTGGAGCACAATCGATCGACGTGGAAGATCGGGCTCCTGCATCCTTAGTTCGAGAGTCAGCGCTAATAAATCCCGAGAAAGCCGCCTGCTGATGCAGGGTCATCAATCAGTTGTTTTGGAAGGGTTGCAAGGTGAACAGAATCATTGAAGACAGGATCGACGTTCTAATCGATGCTGCGCACGAGACCGGCTTTACCATTGACTATTTGGAGGCTCTGACCTCTGGCCTGTCCCGGAGTGCGGCTCGCAGAGTCATTGGCAACGCATCGTCAATGCCTTCGTATATGAAGTCTAGCGACAATCCATATGTCCGCCGCAAGGCGAGGGCGCCGTCTACGGAGACCCGTTGCTGACCACTTTCCCAATTCGAGAGTTGTGATCTCTTGATGCCGGCCTTCTTGGCGTAGTCCTCCTGCTTGAGCCCCTCAAGGGATCGATGCCAGCGAATTCGCATGGCGATATCTGAGAAGGGTGCATCATCGGACATGCTTGGCACGTTAGTACGCCATAGAAAATGGCGCGATGGACAATCGTATGGCTTGTCCAATGCCATATCATATGGCATAGCGATCATATGGAACAATTCCCTGCGCTCAAAATCCTCGATGAACTCGACCCACAAGAGTTGAAGGATAGACTCGACATCAAAGACCGTTCCATCCGTTTGGTGCGCGAACGGAAGATATTTCCTGCAAGCTGGTATCCGACCATTCTTAGTCTATGTAAGGCTCGAAGGATCGAATGTGATCTGAACGCCTTCAATTGGAAAACACCTCCTCAAAATCAGGCCCTTAGCGAAGCCTTGCCACAAAACATGGCAACGGAGCAGCGCTCATTCAAGGGGCATAAATCTGAGGGCGGAAAATGATTGGGCTAAAGCCCACACTCCTCGGCGTACCGAAGCAGGTTGAGCCGAAGGTGGATAACGCTGATCAACGCGATGGCGTCAAGATCCTCATCAAGCGGCGTGATCGGCGAGATGTAGTCAACATCGACCAGTGGGACTTCCTCAAGGCTTTCTGCTTGCCCGACATATTCCACCGGCCCAGTTCCGTCTGCGTTCAACATGGCCCAGGGGAACAACCCGAACTCGATTGGATGAGTGAGAGTACTCAAGGCGCCTTGATCGCAGAAGACCCAAACGTGCAGCCTTCGGGCATCCCCTTGATCGATCACCCACGGGCGATCAACGAGTTCGATCTCGATACCGTCTTTGAACTCCGATGCTTCCCAGTCCAGTCCCTGCCCCCACGCGGGTGTCGCCAACAGGGCGCTAATCGCAATCGCTTTCCACATTTTTTCATTCAGACGGTTCTGAGGGCTGTCTGTCAAGTATGCGCGGCGAGTCTTCCTTGCCTGGGTATCGTGGCCCGGGCTCAACCAGTCCGACCTGATCATGGTGGTTCGCCGCGTGGGATGAGAACCCATCATAGTAGCCACCAAAGGTCGGAAACCTGGGCCTGCGCGAGCCAGATCGCGCACCCAATTCTGCGGGGATTCCATCACATCCTCCCGATGGAACCCAGAACCTCAAGGCGCGCGGGGTCTCTCCGCGGAAGCGCGCCATAACCTCACCTGTTGGAGAACTTGCCGGCGGCTTTATCGGTCGCCGGCCTTTTTCTTGAAAGGACACCGCCATGAGCGATGCAGACGAAATCACATTGGATGCGGATAAGCTGCATTCGAACCTGCAAAAATGGAAAAACCAGGACGCCAAGCGCGCGTCCGATGCTGGAGAAACCCGACAGTCGATTGGCCAATTTGTCGAAGACACGGGCGTCAACAAGAAGGCGCTGAGCCACATTCGTCAAATCGACAAGATGCCGGAGGAAAAGCGCGCCGATTACCTGCGATCGTCAGACGCTTTGATGGCCGAAATGCGCCCGCATTGGGACGGCCAATCCACCGCTGACATGTTCGATCCCGAGCATGATGACGCTGTTGAACCGCCAGAGGAGGCAGAGCCCGAAGCCAATGACCTGGCCGAAGACAACGTAACGGCCTTTGATCCCGAGGCTGAAACTGCGGAGTTCGAAGCCGAGGTGGACGGCCACTATGGCGACGACACCCCCGATGAGGCTGCGTGAAAGTCCTCGCCTTTGATATCGCGACCGTGACCGGCGTTGCCTTGGGCGATGCCGGTCATGCCCCGCGTGCCTGGACGGTTGATCTTGGAGAGGGTCGCTCACGTGCAGCGAAGTTCTCCCGGGCCATCCTCATGGTTGAGACACTGGTCGACTACCACAAGCCGGATCTGATCGCCGTAGAGGCCCCAGTGGGCGGGCCAAAGACCTCGCACGATCTGGTTGGTCTCTGGGCCTGTGTCATCGGCGCCGCGCATAAGGCCGGATGCAAGAATGTCGAAAGCTGCAACATCGGGACCGTGCGCAAGCATTTCCTGGGCAAGCATCTGACCGCCGCGCATTTCCCTGGCTCGTCTAAGGCTTTCGCCAAAGCACAGATCAAGAGCGCGGTGATGAACCGATGTGCCGCGCTCGGTTGGGTTGTCGAGACACATGACGCGGCCGATGCAGCGGCGGTCTGGGATTACGCCTGCGCCAAGCACCACCCCACGCACCACACCACCACGATCGGGGGACTCTTCACGTGACAGAAGAACAGATCATCAGGAAACGGCTCGCGAAGGGCTATGGCACGGAAGACATCGTTGTGATGGATCGGATCTGTCTCCAGAAGGTCAGGTTTGTCATCCGAAAACTGCGTGCCACCGGGATTCTCGAGGCGATTTATCGTGTATAGTCAGCCTCATAACATCGATTGCGAACAGCAAGTTTTGGGCGGGCTCCTACATCAAAACGGGCTCCTCAACGCGCTTGCCGATGTGCCGCCAGAGGCGTTCTTTGACCCGGTTCACGGCCAGATCTATGCGAGCATCAGAAACCGCGTGGAAGACGGCGGTGTCGCTGATGCAACAACGCTGCGGTTCGAGTTTCAGGACCACGATGGGTTAACCAAGCTCGGCGGCGCGGAATACCTACTCCGGCTGCAAACCTCTGCCGTCGCGACGTCGATGATGCCCGATTACGTGAAGGAGCTCATGGCTCTCTTTGCGCGTCGGACGGCCATGGAAGCGCTGCATGTCGGCCTCGATAAGCTAGAACGCTACGAACCAGATATGAACGCGGAAACCGTGCTTTCGGATGTGGAGGCGCGGGTATCCGAAGCGATTGGGACGGTCCAACACAAACCGCTCAGCCGAAGCTTTCTCGCTGGCATGACGGGCGCGGTCGATCAGATCAATGCCGCGCATCACTGCGGCGCACCGGTTGGGGTTTCTACAGGTCTCCGGCAGCTTGACGGCCAAATCGGCAACATGGGGGCGGGGGAGTATCTGGTGCTCGCCGGGCGTCCATCAATGGGAAAGAGCGCGCTCGCGCTCAATGTCGCGCTCAAGGCAGCGCAGCGAGGCGAGGGCGTCTTTTTTGCCTCGCTTGAGATGTTCGATGAACAACTGGCGATGCGTTCGTTCTCACAAATCTTGGCTGAAAAAGGTCAATCGGTTCCGTACTTTAACATGCGTCGAGGTGATCTCACAGATGGGCAGTTTGAGGGTGTCCTTCGCACCGCCCACGATATGACAGACCTCCCGATCCAGACTTGTGACCCATCATGCCGGAGCCTGCCACGTCTGCGCGCCGCGTTGAACGATGGTGCGCGCCGGCTGCGGGCCCAAGGGGCGGAGATGAAGCTGATCGTCGTGGATTATCTCCAGCTCATCGATCCCGTTGGGCGGTATCGCTCCGGCGACACAAATGCGCGTGTGTCGGCGTCGTCTGCCGCGATGAAAGCAATGGCTGGTCACTACGGTTGCCCGGTCATGTGCCTCTCCCAACTCTCACGCCAGGTTGAGATGCGAGACCCGCCGGTGCCGATACTCTCAGACCTGCGAGACTCCGGGGCAATCGAGCAAGACGCCGATACGGTGATCTTCTGCTATCGCCCAGAATATTATGCACAAAAACGGATCGACGCGGCCAAGGGCGCAGGTAAGGGCCCGGGTGATGTCGCGGATCTCGAAGCCGCGATCGCAGGCCAGCGCAACCAGATGAAATTGATCGTCGCAAAGCAGCGAACCGGGCCGACCGGAACTGTGACGGTCCACTGTGAGATCGAGAAGAACGTGGTGCGTGACCTGGGTGATGACCCGGCGCAAGCGATGATGGAGGGATTCCGATGAGAAAGAGAGTACGCCGCGAAGGGCGCCAGTATGCCGCGATCCCGAATGAAGCGATGCGATCAAAGCAGATATCCCTCGAAGCGCGCGGGATGCTGGCTCTGATGATGGGATATAGCGACGATTGGGTTTTTTACCGCGCGCATCTCATGGAGATCGCGGGTATCGGTCGCGATAAGTTTCAACGGATCATGGGGGAACTCATGGAAGCCGGATATGTCTCGCGCGAGTATGTGAAGGACGAAAAGGGTCGGCTTCTCGGGCAGACCTACGTCATCCATGATGAGCCGGTTTCCGAGAGCCTGAAAAGCCGGTCCTCGGCCGAGGGCCTGGATTCCCGACGGACGGGTGAACCGACGGACGGGTTTTCAGGCCCTATAAGAAAACCAGACTCTAAAGAAAACCAAACTAAGGAAGAAAACCAATGCCCCCCAACCCCCAAGGGGGAGGATGATCTTTTCTCAGAATTTGAAGAGAAACAACGAAACGAAGATCCGCCACCTAAAGATGAAAGACCAACTGTCGAAGAGCTGTTTAACGAATGGTGGAATCTTTATCCGCGGCGGCCGAACGATCCGAAAAAGCCTGCGCTGGCGAAGTTCAAGGCGGCGCTGCGAAAGGTTTCCTTCGATGATCTGATGGCGGCGACGCGCGCTTTTGCCGAAACCCGCAGAGGCGAAGACCCCAAGTTCACTCCAATGGCGAAGGCTTGGCTTCATCAGGAGCGTTGGGACGGGTTTCTTGCGGCGGCAGAGCCACAGGCGCCGCTACGTGATCCTGATGATCCGTTTGTTGGTCTACCGCCAGCGGTCTTGGAGATCGTCAACCTCGAGATCGGAGAGGAGGCGCGGAGACGTGCTGCCGCCGCGTATTGGGCGCGACGGGAGGCGGCAGAGTGAAAAACCCAAGGAACATTTGGGCTCTGAGTGGTTGGGAAACTCTTACGCGCGGCGAGAGGGAGACCTTCGAAGCGGTCTTTGATCGCGTAGGCGGAACCCGGCTCGATGAGTTCCAAGGCGTTTGTCGGGACAGATCGGTGGAAAGGATGATCCGCACTTTTCGGACTCGCGCCTATCCTTCGATGCTTTGGTGCTAGGAGTTACGATGCCTCGATTACCCAAGATCGCCACCCTCCGCTCGATCGAAGAGATCGAAGGGTTCGCATGGGGCGCTTCCATAAGTGGCCAGTTGCTCACCACAGACGAAGCCACGGCGCTGGAAGACCGCTTGAGCGAGTTATCTGGCCATAGCGGCCGGGAAAGGCACCGGCAGGCACTTTCGGTCATTCGAGGTGCAATTGTCGCCCTTGAGTCGGACCTCGCGAGACCATCACCGAAACAAGGGGCGCTGCCGATATGAGCATAAAGCCGACAAAACATGCGCAGAAAAGCATGAAAAGAGCGCAGGAGCAGGGCTGGGTGATCGTTGCTGCCTCGGACGAGGACATGATCTGCCGGTGTCCAAGTCGTGGCTGCGGTCTCAAGGCGCGCTTCAAGTTCGGTGACAATATCCCGAGTTGCGATCCAGCGCTCAATCGCGACACCTCATCGATCCCAATCGGTAGTTTTTCGGATCTTCGGAAGGTTCTCCGAAGCAGGCGTGAAGAGCTGCGCTTGTCGATCAACGACACCGAAGAGATCGCGGGCCTATCCGTCGATCATATCGCGAAGATGGAGAAGGATCGGCCTGATCGGATACCCAATCTCGATACGATCATCCATTGGGCGAACGCGCTCGGCCTGGAAATCACCTTGCGACCAACTGAGATGACGCCTTTTGCGCTGCGCCGCTTACAGGAGACCCGCCATTTGGCCGAACGTCGCGGGCGCAGAATTAGTCAGCTTCGCCGTCGCGGCCCAAGTTCTTCCGGGCGTGGAGGGCAGCACCGCGAAGAGTAGTTGCGACTTTGGCGAGCGACGTGGCGGTTTCGTCAATCGCTTCCATCATGATCACATCCGAATTTCGCTGTAGGGCCCAAGCGTGTAGCAGAAGGATCGCCATCGTTGGCACCTCGGCAATCAGCCCGCGCCAGTTAGCGACTGTCGATGTCGCGGCGCCGGTATCGCGGCAAAACTCGGTGCCAAAGCGTTCCGTTCCATAGACCAAAGCTCCGAGACGCATGAACTCGTCACGCTTCTCTTCCTTGGTCATCTCTTCGATCTTGTCAGCGGTGAGGTGCATTGTTTTCGATCCTCGCGAGTTGTAGAACTGCGCTACCGGGCAACCGGACTTTGCGCAAGGTGCCGGTCTCGTCTGTGGTGGGCGAGGCCGGCTTTCTTTTCAGAGAAGGCGCTTGGGTCTTTCTCGCTTCTCGATCTGGCGTGAGACTCTGCGCGACAGGGCGCGCAGCTCCTCGGTCGTAGAGGCAATCACTCGCTTTTCAAACGTAAGCCAGTCGTATGCTTCCCAGAGTGCAACGATTGACGAAACCTCGTTCGTGTTTTCGAGGCTTTGACTTAGTTTCTTTATCAATCTCGCTACCTCCGACGAAGAGCGGTCGAATTCGTCGGTTTGCGACAGAAAAAGAGCGACACTTTGCAAGACCTGTTTGTGAATTCCGTGCGAACGACTCTCGATCGCGATGCGAACCTTATCGACAAGCCGTTGGGCTCGTTCCTTAGACTTGACCTCAGACATATTCTTTCCTAGCTTCCGTGTCTTAGCGCCTCAAAAGGCCAATTTAGTTGCGGTATCCGTGCAGTCTGCTAAGTTTACGAGGTAACGCCTCATCAGCATTAGTTGCTGCATCATAGGGTGCCACCTCAACCGGCAGCCTCGGGCAGTTTCTCCCATAGCGCAATCTCAGCGGCGTCCTGCGGCCCGATCCAATCGCTTTGATATGGCGTTTGGCCACCGTCATCGCATTGGCAAGACCAGTCTTCAGACCATTCTGCCCAATCTTCGTGGCGATAGTAGTTTCGCCAGACGATAGGATTGCCACTGGTGTCGGTGTCGATCTCTGACCACGCGGGGCGCTTCAAGAGATCGGCCCGCGTTTTTGGGCTGCACAGGTGGATTTGTGCACACGACGTCACGTAAGGAGCATCCCAACAATTGCCGTCATCGACCTCCCAAGCGGTGGCAGGGACATCCTCGCAGATAGCGATAGCCTTGGCGTCGCCAGCATTGGCAGCAACAACCTGGATAAAGGCGCTTTCAGTCACATCGCGAGTGAGGCAGATTTGAAAGGTAGGCATGGTTCAGCCCTCTCCAGTTTCAGCGTTGAAGTGATCGATGGCGCGGCGAAGAGCTTGTTCGGCGGTTTCGCCCCAAGTCGGTGCGGCGTGGAGCAAGTAGGAGATCGCATCGCTAACCGCGTCCTCTGGCTCAGTTCCCGTCATCTCGCGCACTGTGGCTGCGAGTTCCTGGCCCCAAGTCATCCGCTTCGCATTCATGTCGTCTGGGTCTTTGCCGCCATGGATTGGGGTCAGTTCCGCCAATGCAGCGCGTTGATATTCGGTCATAGGAAACCTCTCTTTGTGGTGGGTGGTGGTGTCGTGGTTCTGGCCCACGGGATGCCGCCCCGCGTGGGGGCGGACACCGATGGGTCAGGGCTGAATGCGAATGATCTTTGTGTGAACCTTGGCCGCCGCGAATGTGTCGCGCGGCAATTGCTCCAGCAACAACGCGCCCGGGTGTTTAAAGGTGATTGGCACAAGCGCTACCATCGTCGCGGGCTCTTGGTGTCCGTGTTGCCCCATGAGTGACAACGCCGCTTGCACATGCTGCCGCACCTCGCGGAAGGGCGGGTTCATAATCACGCGCGGAAACTGGGCTTTGCCCCGCGCCTCTTCGGCGTAGTCCAGAAAACAACGGTGGATCGTCGGGCCAAGCGGACGGCACAAAGCCGCTAGGGCGTGGTGCCGTTCGATCATTGTCAGTTCGCAAGGACTGTGACCGGACGCCAACAGGGCCGAGGCAAGGGCGCCGGTGCCCGCGCTCGGCTCCAAGGTGAGATAATCCCCCTGCGGTCCAAGATATTCCACCATGCGTGCCGCGACGTCCTCCGGGGTAACGTGGCATTCTGTGGCCTTGTCTACCGCGACAGGCTCCGCCAGTTTTACCGGCTCGGGGCGGGGTGTCTCCCGGCGACGTTTTATCGGGATTGCAATGGGCTTGTCGGGCCGGGTGTAGACGCTGCGCTTCATGCCGCTGCCTCCGGTGCGGTGAAGTCTGCCGACTCGGGCGTTGGGTGTGCCTTCTGGTCGGTGATGAAGATGACCGCCCACCCCACTTGATAGCGTGGGCCGGTGTGGTTCGGGTTCAACGTGATCCGCAAGCGAAACCCACCGCACGCGCTTAGGCGAGTGCCCTTGTGGTCGCCATAAATCGCTGAATAGTCTGCTTTCGCCATCCGCGCGACGGGTAGGGCCTCGGTCGGCTCTGCTCCACGATAGGTGGCGTGCGATTTTACGGCCACAAACCCGGTTGGCGATTCAATATTCAATAGCGGCGGCTTTGCGGGCTTTTTGGCCGGGGGCGTCCACCCGCAAGACTGCATGAGGTCGCGCCAATCGTCTGCGGAAAGCTCAAGCGACATGCCGTTCCCAATGTGGACAGGCAACGGGGCTTCACATTCCACGATCCAAGAGTCGCCATCGCCTTTGGTCGCCTTCGGTTTGTCGGCCCCAAATTCGCGCACAAACATTTGAATCGTGGTTGCTTGGATATCGCCCGAAAAGCGCGGCACGTCGCCAAGCATCGAACGTTCATACGCCAAGCGGTTGAGCGTGTGCGCAATCCAACGGGCATAGTGCGGCCCCTCGATTGTCCGCGTTGCGCTTGCGATAACCTGGCTGCGGGCGTCCTCCGGGGAAACATCGCCCCGGTCGACCTTCGACCAAAAATCATAGGAAATAGACAGGCCGCCAATCATCTTTTTGATGGTTTCCGGGTTGGTCGTCGCTTCGAGCAGATCGCGCCGCTTGTGCGCTGAATTGATCGTGCGTTGCAGGTCTCGCAATTCCGCCAATAGCGTTTTAATCCGGCGCGCGCGGACTCGCGGATCATTCTTGCGGTTGGCGTGGCGCTCGACGCCTTCGGCGCGGTAGAGCCAGAAATCAGACGCCCGCGACGCCTTCACGGCCTTATCCATGGCCGAGTCCATGCGTTCCTTGTCCTTCCGGGCCCGTCGCTCGCTGTGGTGGCCTATCAGGATTGGCTGGCCCATGACGAAGCGCTCGGAAAGCTCGTGCGCTGCGCGGCTGAATGCGGACGATTCCCGGGCGCGCTTGTCGGCCAGAGCGTCAAGCCGTGCGGCCTTGGCCTGTGCTCGCTCAGCAAGTGTCATCTCTTCGGGCTCGATCTCGCCCGCCAGTTCAATCGCCAAATCCTCGCGGGCTGGCGTCCATTTGGGCGCGACGAAAAGTTCCTGTTTCGGCGCCCATTTGAAGCCAGCGGCCTTAACCTTTTCGAAGGTCTCAGCGTCCAACCGTGCGGACGGGTAGAGGCGCAATTTGTTGTCTTCGGGGCTGTATGTCGCTTGAATGTCCATCGATCAGCCCTCCACGACTTCAAAGCATGGGGCGTCGAACTCGGCGGCAAGCGCGTGGCGTAGGCATTGGCCGTACTCGCCAAGTGCAATAGCCAGGCTGGCGGTGCGTTCGCCGACCTGCAAGCCATAGCGGACATGATAGCCAAACGCGGTTTGGATCACGGCAATATCAGCGCCGTCTGGTGTGGTGGTTTCAATGATCTTGCGGAGCATCGCTGCAAGTCTCCTGTGGTGGTTGTGGTGTGCCTCTATACATACAGTAGCCAGCGACTAAATCAAGCATAAAAATACATAATCCAGAAAAAACCGCCCGTGCATCCGTTTTCGGCCCCGTCAAGCCATATCCTCTGCGCATGAGCACCGCCGTAACGCCCACAATCCCCGCCAGATCGAGCACTAAACCCGCTCCACCGGCCTCCGTTCGCTCCAAAATCCGCGCCGCCATCGCTTACAAAGTAGATAAATTAACAACAGTAGATGAAGCATGCCGCGAAGCGGGCTGTTCGCCTGCCGGGTACTACAAGGCAATGAACAAGCCAGAAGTCGCGAAATGGGCAGAGGAACTTGAGGCTTACTATGTTGAGCAAGCCGACAGATTGAGGCGCAGATATCGGGCTGATGCGATCCATCATGCGCGCAAACTGATGCTTCAAGCCAAGAGCGAGGCCGTGCAGGCAAGGATGGTCGAGTTCCTCGCGCGCGACCCGGAATCGGCCAGCACATCGATCACGATCAACTCAGGCGGCGGAGCGGTTGGCGTGGGCTATGCTTACGTGCCTCCAGGCGCTCAGGTGGTGAAAGTCACTGATGACGTATCAGGTGCTCAAGACGCGCAAGTGATTGAAGGTGAAGCAGAAGATGTGTGAAGGCGGATCAATCGCCATGATCAGACCGCAAAGGTTACATGATCCAGATGCCAGAAACGCGGCGCAATTACAAAGGGGGAGGGGGTCAGATAGGCACCCCCGGGGGCAAAAATCGGCCGGTCGGATCCCTTACTCCACCACCCCACACGCGCGTCTTTTCATTTTTCTGGTTTCTGTATCTTTTTCTTACAGATTGCAGAAAGTGGTGTGGCTGATCCCCGGGCTGAGACTTTTTCGCATTCTTGAATGTGTAACTTTGGAGGTTTCTGATGTCTGATGTTATCCCGTTTGATCGTGGTGGTGGCGACGATGATGAGGATCTGATCCTTGTTTGTGATTGTGGCGGGCAGACGTTCTTCATCCACCAGGGGTGGTTTTGCTGTTCCGCGTGCGATGAGGTTTTGACGGATGATCTCCAGCTATCAAGGAAACTGGTGGGAGCTGAGGTGGTTGATCGCGAAGCTGGAACTCGTAACCGGACGATCTTTCCATCGGAGGAAATGGCTCAAAGGCGTGTTCTCGCGAGTGTTGGCGCGGACACGGCGGCGATTGTGGTGATGAACAAGGATGGCATCACTCATGTCTGGTCGATGGGCGCTGACAGTGAAGAGCAGCGCGAATGGTTTCGGAAGCGCGTGGATGACCTTCTTGATCAACTGATCTGATCGTGCATCATCTCAAGAGTGCATCTGGCTTGATCAGTGGTTATCTTGGTGCTATACTTTCATGTGCAAGCGGTGTCCTGTCCGCGTTGGTGTCCCGGTGGGGTTGATAGGGTTCAAGGACACATCTGGCCCGGCATTAAAGCGCCTGACGATTGCTTGAGATAGCATGAAACCCGAAAGGGTCGCGCGGAGCCCTCCCAGCCGGGGAATAAATGAGGGCCTAGACCCCACGCCAGACCAACGCGGACAGGACACCGAAGGCTTGCGGCTTTCTGCCGTGTATCGCCTTGCCTTGCTGTTTCCTGTATTTATGACGTAGCGCCTGCCTTCACGTGAAAGATCACGTTCCACGTGGTTCATTAGTAGGTGAGGGCGGGCTCATCTAAGACCACGTGCATCTGCGATTTTCGTCTGGCCCTTCACCTTGGGCCTATGTCGATTTCATTCACGCCCGAGGGATTGCAGGTTTACGAACCTGATGGCCCGGTTTTGACCGAAGCCTTTTGGGACCGAAGCGAGTTTTCGGTGATCCAGGGGCCCATTGGGTCTGGCACGTCCTCGATGTGCTGCCACAAGATTTTCGTGATCTCGTGTGAGCAAGAGCCCGACCGCGAGGGCGTTCGCAAATCACGCTGGCTGATTGTCCGCGAGAGCTATCCGCAGCTTGAAAAGACAACGATCAAGACCTGGCTCGATTGGTTTGCCGAAGAGGTGTTTGGCGATTTCCGTCGATCTGTCCCGCCAACACATATGGTCCGGGTTCCGCATCCATCCGGCGATGGTACGACCGTCGAGATCGAACTGATCTTCATCGCGATCGACAGCCCGGAGGTGGCTGAGAACATCGCCGCATCATTCGAGATTACCGGTTTCTGGGTCAACGAGGCTCAGTTTGTCGAGAAAGCGGTCATCGATGAGCTCTTGTCGCGTTGTGGCCGATATCCTCCGCCAAAGGATGGCGCCGGAGCGACCTGGTTCGGTGGGTTTGCGGACATGAACGCGCCGGTCGAGGGGCATTGGATCCCATACATGCGCGGTGACATTCCGTTGCCCGATGAATGGACCGATGACATGAAAGCCGAGATGACGCCGCCGGAAGGGTGGCGGTTCTTCATGCAGCCGCCGGGCCTGATCGAAGTCATGGAAGACGGCCGTCCAACCTATCATCCGAACCCCGCGGCGGAGAACCAAAAGCATCTCGTTAAGCCGTACATGCAGCAAATCCGCGGCAAGAAGAAATCGTGGATCGATCGGCGTGTTCTGAACAAGACCGGGCTCTACGCCGAAGGGAAAGCGGTCTATGAGAGCTTTAGCGAGATGGAACACATCTCAGAGGTGGATCTTTACCCAACGCCAGGTGCGACGGTCTTTGTTGGGCTGGACTTCGGTCGAGATCCCGCGGCGGTGATGGGCCAGTGCTTCCAGGGCGAATGGCGCGTTATGGAAGAATTGATCGGTGACAACGTGTCGGCCGAGATATTTGCGCCAAAGCTCAAGCGTTTCCTGGCCGAGAAATTCCCCGGGCATGAAATGATCTTCGGTGGCGATCCGCGCGGCCGGGACGGAACACAAGCCACTGAGACCACGGCATATGACATCTTTGCAACCCACGGGATGCGCGTCGAGCAGGCTACCACTGATAATGACCCGGAATTACGCCGATCCACTGTCGATAAGGTCTTGGACCGGCGGAACGGATTGCAAATCTCGCCGCGGTGTCTGGTGCTGAAAACCGGCATGGCAGGCGGTTATCACTATCCCAAAATCAAGGGCACAACCGGGCTGTATGCGCCGCGCCCAAAAAAGAACCGCTATTCGCATCCCGTCGAAGCGATGGAGAACATGATGCTGATCGGGGGTGAGGGCGACAACATCGTCCTGGGATCACGAACCAGGCCGGCCCCCGCGAAGATGCCGAAGCGAAGAGTGCGGCTTAGGAAGTTCGCATGAGCCAGCCAAGTGTTTGGTACTTTGCGTTCTATGGGACGGAGCGAGATCCGCGAAGCTGGTTCGGTCATGTCGATATGTGGGGGTTCGATCCAGACACCGACTCTTGGGTGTTCCTCTCTCCGTCCTATTCCTCAATGCCGGTGGAGGTGACGCATATCGCGGAAGAGGTTGATGCGCTCTTTGCGGCCCGTCTCAGTCTCGCGCGCCATGTCCTTCGATATGATCGGGCGGCGGTGAAAAACGCCCTGCCGCCGGTCACTGTGCAAACCTGCGCCTCGATCTGCGGTCATGTCGTGGGCTTGCGTGCATTCACGCCTTGGGGCCTTCGCAGGAAACTCCTCGCAAATGGTGCCGAGGTGTTGAACATTGAGACGTCCGAAGGAAGATCCAGCGGCAAAAGCTGAGCGTGACCGCGAAAAACGTGTGGCCGAACTCGAGCGTAAGCGCGCCGCCCAGGACAACTCCGCCTCTCTGACAACCGACTATCGCGCCGTCTACGGCCGTCGATCTCTGTTCGATCTATGAAGCACCTCAAACCATCCAAAGCGTTTTCGACGCGATACTCGGCCGCGAAGCGCTGGCGTGCCCAGGTTCAGCCTGAGATCAAAGAGGTGCTGCGTTACTGTGCGCCCGACCGCGTGAACGAATTCTCCGATGGGACGCAGATTGCAGAGACCGACACCTTCACGTCCATCGGGGAGGAGATGAGCACCGATTTTGCCGGTGATCTGGTGAATTATTACTTCCCGTCCGAACAGCGATGGAGCGAGCTCGAAGTCATGACGCCGGTCGCGGAGGCAAATGCAGCCGCCGTTGAGAAGCTTGTAAAGGAGCGAGAGGCAGCGATTTTCGACCTCTTGGACATGTCAAACTTCAACGATCTCAAACCGCAGCTCATGTTCGAGGCTTGTCACGGAACGATGGCCCTTTGGATGGACGCCGGCCACTTGACTGAGCCGATATTCATGGAGGTGTTGCCGCCATCCGAGGTCTTGATCACCCCGGGGCACCGGAGGTTTCTTGATCGGTTTCGCGAGAGTCAGGTGATCGCACAGAACCTCCAAGCCACGCTTCCGAATGCAAACCTTAACGATCCGGCAATCCAGAAGAAGATGGAGCGCGAGGGCGCAACCGCGAAGGTCTGTTGGGGATACTGGCTTGATTGGTCTGATCCCGGAAATCCGCAATGGCGCCACGAGATCACCATCGACGGAAAGCGCGTTACCGAACCCGAAATGATCATCGGGCCCATGAATGGTGCCTGCCCAATGCTGGTTGGGCGGTTCAATCCGCGGGTCAAGCATCCCTGGGGTCGGGGCCCGGGCCGGAAGGCGCTGCCTGATCTATCGACGCTCAACAAGATCGAAGAGGTCGTTCTGACGAAGCTTGATGATCAGCTCGATCCGGCGTGGTCATACATGGATGATGGCGTGATGGATCTCAAATATGGGGTAGAGCCAGGCATGGCCTATCCGCGCCGGTCGGCTGAACCACCGGCGCCGCTCCATGACGAGAGCCGCCTAGATTATGGCTTCTACACAAAGGGTGATCTTGAAGAGCGTGTGCGCGTTGCCTTCTATCAGGATGGTCCACGCCAGCGCGGCGACACCCCGCCCACGGCGTCTCAGTGGGTCGATGAGCGGCGGCGTGTCCAAGCGCGGCTTGGCAAACCATCAGCGCCAATCGCTACGGAACTTGGCCTGCCGATCATCCAGCGAGCGGAATACCTGGGGGTGCAACTCGGGATGTTGGAGAGTGCAATCACATTGAACGGCAGCGTGATCAACGTGCGCCCCATATCTCCCATGCAGCGCTCACAAGACCAAGACAAAGCGATGATCTCGCGCTCCAACATGGATACCGGCCAACAGGTGTTTGGCGATCAGTTCGTCCAAGTCATCGATCCGGTTCAGTCCTATCAGAATTACCTGAAAGCGACCGGCGATGAGATCATTGTTTTGAGAGAGGCGCCTACTGATGAAGCTTAAACCGCTCCGGCCGGGCTCCGGGCCAATCCGCAACTATCTCGGCTTTCTGTCCAAGAAGGAGAGCGAGGATCTCCAGATCATCATCCGAAACCTCTTGTCGACACCGGATGGTGTTATCTTCATGGATTTATTGGAAAAATCGCTTGTGTTTTCGCCTCTCGGTGTTCGCACAGACCCCCGTGCATTGGAGTTTATGAACGCGCAGTCCTTCATCTTCCACGATTTGAACCGCATCGTGAGTGAGGACGCCGCCTATGTTCATCCGCCCAACGAAGAAAGAGATTCTTCGGAACGCTCCTGACAATCCAGGTGGTACGCCGCCGGTTGAGACACCTCCCGTCGAGACGCCCCCGGCGCCTGACTTCGGTGCGTTTATCCCCGAAGCGTACAAGGGCGATGATGGCACCTATGACACCGCGAAGTTTCGCGAAGATTTCGACGGTCACGCGGCCCGCGCGGGTCAACTCGAAGAAGAACTGACCGAGCTGCGTGGCGCGATCCCAGAAAATGCGACCGGCTATGAAATCGTTGCGCCTGACGAAATCGACTTTGGCGAAATTGAAGTGCCGGATTGGTTCGCCTTCGAGCTCGACTCCGAAAGCCCCGTCATCGCGGAAGCTCAAAACTGGCTCCACGAGAACAACGTTCGCCCCGAGGCCGTACCTGGCTTGATCAGCATGTTCGCGCGGATGAAGGCAGCGGAGGCGGCCGATCATCAGGCGATGGCAAAGGAGCAACGCGACGCCCTCGGGGCAAATGCCGAATCCCGCATCGCGACGATCAAACGTGCCCTGGAAACCAAGCTGCCCGACGCCGCACAGCGCGACGCCCTGATGAAGGTCGCAGTGTCCGCTGATGCGGTTCGCGGCCTCGAAAGTTTGCTGAAATCTGGCTCCCAAACGCCAGTGACAACCGCAGATCAAAACGCGGACCTCATGGACCTGCCGCCCGCCGAACGACTGGTCGAAATCAACCGTCGCTTGGCGGAAAAATGAAAGGCTGAGAAATGGTTCATACCATTGTCGAATATGCGCGAACGGTTGAAGACCCGATGGCGCGCACGATCATCGAACTCTTCCCGGAAGCGGTCGATTTCTACGGGATCCTTCCCTTTAAGCCCGCGCCCGGCGGAGCATATCGCTATCATCGCGAAGGCGCGTTGCCGAACAACATCGGCTTCCGCGGGATCAACGAAGAACCCCAAGAAGGCCACGCTGTCTTTAACGATCTCGTTGAGACCTGCTTCCCGATCGCTGGTAACATCGACGTCGACCGCGTTCTGCTGAATCGTTATGGACCCGAGCGCCGCGCTCGTGAGCAGATCATGGCAATCAAGCGCAAGATGAAGGTCTGGGCCGATACCTTCATCAAAGGCGACAGTCAGTCATCTCCGACCGAATTTACGGGTCTACAGAACCGGCTGCAAATCGTCGGCGGCGACGTCAGTGCGTCGAACTATGACTCTCGCGTTGTGGCCAACAGTGTTGCCGCTGGCGGTGGTGCCCTTTCTCTCCAAAAGCTGGATCTCGCAATCCACCACACGGAAAACCCGACTGCGATCATTATGCCGCGCAAGATCAAGAGCCGTTTCCCGGCCGCGCAGCGAGACACGCAGATTGGGGGCTTCATCACCTTCGATAAGGATGAGATGGGCCGCCCTGTGACCCGCTATGGTGAATTGCCAGTCTATACCGGCTACGGCATCACTCCGTTTGGCGAGTTCTTGCCCTTCGATGAAGTTCCATACGGCGGTGGCGTCGCGAACACCGCGTCGATCTACATCGTCAGCTTCACCGATGGGGGTGTCTGCGGGATCGAGACACTGCCAATGGAAGTCACCGATATCGGTTTGACCGAAACGGGTGTCTGGCACCGGACCAATGTCGAGCATGACAATGGCCTGGTGGTTGAAGGCGCCTATGCCGCAACCCGAATGACCTCCATCACCGACGCACCGATCGTCAAATAAGGAGCCCAAAATGCCTGTTCAAAAAGGATATCCCTTCGACAAGGAGCTTTCGTATCGCGCGAAAGGCTCCGCGGCGGTGGCGGCCTCCGGCTACGTTGGTACGCAAAAGGACCAAGGCGGTGCAGTCCTCACCGAAATGGTGCTGGTGCTCAACATCGAAGCGATCGATGTTGCCAATGGCGATGAGGCGTACACGTTCCGCGTGGTTGGCTCGCAAACCCCCGATCGATCTGATGCGCGGGTGTTGGCCGAATATACGGTTGGTGATGCGGCCGCAAAGCCGATAGACACCGCCGATGATATGGCCGGCGAGCAGCACGTGATCCAGTTCAATACGCAGCGCGCGGGATACAACCAGCGCTATCTGGATCTGCGCCTCGACGTGGCTGGCACGACGCCATCGATCACGTTCTCAGCGTTCCTCAGCAAGAAGATGGGGTGAGCACATGCCGTTGATGGTCGAACTCAAACCGAACCCCGCCTATAAGGTGCCTTCCGACGCATCCGCCGCCGACAAGAAGCGATTGGCAGCGGCGTGGAGCCAGATCAAGGCTGAGAAGCCGAAGACCGTGACCGCCGCGACCGCGAAAGAGGCCGTCATTAACTCCGGCGGGATGTATACCTTCGTTGAGCCAGATGAGCCCGAAACATCGCCGGTCACTGGCGTCTCGTTGGAAAACATGCCGCTGGAAGACCTCAAGGTGCTCATGTTGCAGCTTGGCGTGAAGACCGAGAAGCAGATGACGCGCAGCCAGGTTATTCAAACCGTTCGCTCGCGGCTCGATCAGGTGAATGTCGTTGAAGACGATGAACTGATCGAAGAGGACTCAGCGCAGTCCTAACGGCGGTAGGGCAGTGATGAGAGGGGGGTGGGCTTCGGCTCACCCCTTTTTCTGTGCATTCGCATCGTTTTGCGCCGGTGACACACTCCGCGCATGGCTACGAATTTCACCAGATTGACCATCATCAACGCGGCGCTTCTTTCGCAGGGGCAAACAGAGTTGCAAGCCGAAGATGATGGCTCGCTCGAATGGCGCACGCTGGCCGCAAATTGGGCAAACCTCGTGGAGTCCGAGTTGGAAGACGCCGCGATGGCACATTCCTTTGTCGAGGAAGAACTGCCGGCGCGCGCAGGCGATGGATCCTTTGGGTTTTCTGATCGGTATCTGACACCCTCGGCCGCGCTCCATGTTCGCGATGTGTGGACGGAGGACGCTTCGGGCGAGAGAACTCGGATAGATTGGTATCAGGGCCGCGACGCCATCCACGTGAATAGCGCAAACGGTATCTGGTGCGAGTATGTCGATTGCAGCGAAACCACAGACTTTCCTCCGCTCTTCGTCCGCGGGGTGCAGCAATCTCTCGAGGCAATCATTCTTCGCGCGCTCAAAGAGGAATATGGCAACGCTGACAAAATGGATGCGCGGGCACAATCGCACTTTCAGCGCGCGCGCACATCATCGTCCAATCAAAAGTCTAAAAGACGGTTCTACTCAAACGAGTCTCGCTTTGTAAGAGCGAGGTTCCGCCGTGGTTAAGCAAACCGTCACGCAGCGCGATTTCTCGTATGGCGCCGCGCTCCCAGAGATCATCGAAGGTGATGATTTGGAGCTGCGCTCCCAGAGCCTCCGCGACGCCAAGAACCTCCGCATCACGTCTGGCCGCACCGCGCGGCAACGGATGGGAACCATAAATCTGCGGGCATATCGGACAGGGACAGAACAGACCTTCGAGATGAGGCCGCCGAACGCAGCCCGGTTTGGGGTCATCGTCGGAGACGATTATCTGTTGATCATCAACGAAAACTACGAAGATGTGACGTCCTTCGACCAGGTGCCTTGGTCCTCCGCGGGAGAGGTCTGGGCCGCTGATTTTGGCGACTTCCTGGTGCTTGGGCCGAAGTTCTACGCCCTCGAATACAAGGAGGGGGAGTGGACCTTCGGCGAAATGGTCTTTGCGGATGCGGCGCGCGGCGGTCTTGCACTGCCGTTCTGGGCATTTGATCCCGGAACAACCATCCAGCCCTCGGCCCTGACAGGCGCCGTAACGGTGACGGCATCCAGCCCGATCTTTTCAGCGAACTACGAGGGCATTCGCCTGCGTTACGCTGAGCGCCAAATGATTGTTACCCGATACATCAATCCGACAACCGTCGAGGCTGATGTTGTCGATGAGTTGCCGCCGACTTTTCGGATCACGCTACCTGATGTTGACGGCTTTCTTGTCGGTCAGGTGGTCAATTCGACCGAACGCAATTGGAGCGGGATCGTCGTGGATATCGATGGTGTGGATCTGATTTGCGTTACGATCCGCGAGTTTGATGGTCCGCTGACGAGTGAGGAGATATCGAACCCGAACTATTCGCGCTCCCCAACAGCGGTGGTCAAACTGACGGAGCCTCGTGCGACCACGATTTGGGACGAGCAATTGTTCTCCGACGCGCGCGGCTGGCCGAGATCCGGCACATCGGTGAATGGCCGCCTCGCGCTTTGCGACTTTCCGGCGATTCCGAACCTGATCGCGATCTCTTCGTCCCGCGCGTTCAACGATTTCCTGGTGGGCCTTGAAGATGATGATGCGATTGTGCGCCAAGCCGGGAACAACAACCCACGCTTCCTGCATATCGTCGCGGCCGTGGACTTGCTCCTGCTGAGCGATCGGGGCTGCTATTACGTCAAGACGCGCGATGGCGAGGTGCTGAGCCCGGCGAACTTCCAAGCAGTGCAGTTTGATCAGCGCGGGTGCAACGAGGTGAAACCGGCGATGGTCGACTCCGGTGTCGTCTTTGTCGAGAAGGCCGGCAATGCCATCTCCGCCTGTTTTTTGAGCGGCAATGTCTATCTGAACTGGACGGTTGTGAACATCTCGCAATATCACCACCAGCTTTTTAGCGCGTCAGTTGGTATCTGTGGATCGGTTGAAGCCACTGATCTCTCTGAAAAATACCTCTTGGTTCTGGAAGGCGATGGCAGCGTGGTTGCGATGTCGTGGAACACCGACCTGGATCAGGAGCGGGCCGGTTTCATCCCGTGGCTCTTTGATGGCAGTGCGAAAGCGGTGTTCCCTCTGTTTGACGCCTATCACATGAAAATTGAGAGGGCGCCTGGTCAGATCCAGATGGAGCGCTTCGATCCTTCCGCCTTCATGGATAGCACAGTGATCACCAGCGGAGAGATCAATGGTCAGACACTTCAAACCGACGCGGGGCAGGAAATCACGACTGATGGTGGTGTGGCGCTGTTTGTCCAGGATCCAAAGGGCGCGCATCTGGCCGGGATGACCGTCAAAATCTGGCGTGATCTCGAAACGATTACGACCCGAGAACTGGATCAAGTCGGTGAGATGGCAAATCCGCCAGATGTTGTTGGCGAGTTTCACATGGGCCTGGCATTCCGACCGAGCCTAAAACCCTGGCCTCGCGAAGTTCTTGAAAGCCCGCGCCTCGGAATGCTCAAAGCCCGCGTGATCCGGTTCTCCGTGGGTGTCCGCAATACCGTGGCGTTCTTGGTGCGCCGGAATGAAACCACGACTGCTATCCCTGCCCGAGGCCCGGCAGACAGTCCTGGTTTGGCACCACCGCTCAAGAACGATGTCTATCGGTTCAACATCTTCGGCAATCGCGCGCATCCAGATATGGAGATCTTCGCGGAAGAGCCCGGGCCTTTTGAGATCACGACAATCACGCAAGAGGTTCAGGCGTAATGGGGTTTGATCCGATAACAATGGGGCTTGCTGCCCAGGTTGCCGGGCCGGTCTTTGGTGGTGCGGCCGAGATGAGCCGGGCCCGGGGTATCCGCGAGCAGGAGAAGGTCAACGCGGAGATTGGCCGGATACGCGCCGATCAGACGGATACCAGCGCGCGCACCGGTCTCGAGAGCGAGTTAGCTGAGTATCGCGCCGTGCTTTCCGCTAATGATGCACCTGCCAGCGTCGCGACCCTTGGCCTCCTGAACACCGTGCGTGACCGTCGCGAACGCGATCGACGGATCACTGTGGGCAACCGGCGGCAAGAGTCTCGCGATGCAACGAGACGCGCAGAGGCCAAGCGCCCTGGATTGGCCCTAACCTCTGGGGTGTTGAGGGGAATGCCGTCGCTCTTTGAACTGTATGGGGAGCTTCGCTGATGGCACGGCTCCGTAAGATTGTGCCTTCGGCGCCTGTGTCCAACTTCCAGCAGGTTGTGGACCCGGGCCCGGGCGTCTTCGATGCTCTTTCTGAGGCCGCCGATGTCGCTTTCGAGATGTTCGACCCCCTGGCGCGCGAGCAGGCAGAGCGCGAAGGCTTGGAGGCAGGTTATCGCGATGGAGGGCGCACCAGCGTTACCGTAGAGGGGCAGGGCGGTGGTCCGGGCCGTGGTGTTGGGGCTTCACCGGATATCAACGATCCTCGGCGCGGGATCATGCCTACAGGGGCAAACACACTCACGCGAAATGCAAGCGACGCGGCCTTGAGCATGATCCGAGGTTTCGAGGGGTTTCGCGAGACGCCCTATTGGGACGTGAACGCGCTTCGAGTCGGATACGGATCGGACACAATCACACGCCCAGATGGGTCAGTGGTTTCGGTGACTGATGGGGTCCGGGTAACTCGCGAGGACGCCGAGCGCGACCTTCTCCGGCGGGTCAACGACGAGTTCTTGCCTTCCGCGCGCGCGGCGATTGGAACCGGTCGGTTTGATCAACTAAGCAGCGGGCAACAGGCTGTTCTGGGTTCGCTGGCCTACAACTATGGGGCTGATGCATGGCAGAACGATCTGGCTGGCGTAGCCAACGCTGTGATCTCTGGCGATATGGCTGCCGCCGAGACCGCTATTCGTGCTCTTGGCTCCCACAACGATGGCATTAACGATCATCGGCGGGACGCAGAGGCCGATGTTTTTGCTGGCAATGTGTCGTTGGTAGAACAACCGATGGTTCAGATCCGCACTGAAGCGGGAAACCTCGAGCTGCGCGACCCTGACCTGTTCTCCGGGCGGTATGACCGTATCCGCCAGACTGCGGCGGCCGGTGCCTATTCGGCCAATGTGATCATGCAGGCGCAAGATGATCTGGCCACTCTTCGTCGGAGTTTTCCGCTTAATCCCACCGGCTTTGGTGAGGCCGCGGACGCTTATCTGAGGCAGGCGGTGAACAATGCGCCGGAGCCGTTGAGGTTGCAGCTTGAGCAAGATCTTCGTGTCGAGGCGCAGAGAACCTATCGCGGGATCGTGGATGCGCGCCACAGAGATACGATGAACCGGGCAAACAACGAATCCCGCGCGCTTGTGGATCGCTACTCCGAGGAGTTTGTCCGTTCCCTGGCGTCTGGTGATGTGGATGGCGCGGCGGTGGCGCGGGCGCAGTTGGAGTCGACACTTCGGTATCGCGAGAACCTTCCAGGGATCGCTTGGACACGGGCGCAGAGCGAGAACGTCATCATCTCGGCCCAAGCAGATGCGCGGCAGGAGCGTGAGCGTCTTATCTCAGAGCGGCAGACGGAGATTGGAGAAACACTCACGAGTATCCGGCAGTCGGCCAACCACGACCGCACGCATGAGGATGAGGCAATTCTTTTCACGCCAGAGGCGCGGGCTCACCCCGATTACAACCGGACCTTTGCCGCTGTTGATACGCGGAATATGCGCATTCAACTCCATCGAGAGCCGCCGTCGCACTTGGAGGAGATAATCAACCATGAGCGTGGTGCTGCAATTGGAGAAACCTGGGAAAACGACTATCTTGAGAACTTCGAGGAAATCCAATCCATCCAAAACCGTGGCCTCGCCGAAGATCCAATGGCCTATTGGGCAGATACGTCCCGCTTTCCGGTGCCTGATCTGTCTGATTTTGATGTGAACAATCCGACGACGATCATTCGAGGGTTGCGCCAAAGGGCAGTGTTTGCAGAAGCGATGACCGCCGCAGGATGGCCCAACACGAGGCGGATTTTCACGAATGAAGAGCGTGAGCAGCTTTCGGTGATCTTGTCGCCTGATACCGAACTGCCGGCGCGCACGGCTTTCGCCGGCATGTTGATCGAAGCCCTTGGCCCCAGGGCGGTGCAAGCCGCGACGGAGCTTGGCGCTGACAGTACCACCAGTGGGTTCGTGGGTTTGGCTGCGCGCACGGGTGATCTGCAAACACTCGAGGTTGGGCTGACCGGTCAGGCGATGCTTCGGGCGGGCCAAGCCCAACGTGCCGCACCGGCAGATCGGATTCTCTCGAACATCGCGCCGGAAGTTGACGAAGCCCTGCCACCTTCCGGCAATGTCCGGGCGCAGATCTCCGAGATGGCGGAGGCTTATGCGGCCTATCATGCGGGCACTGGCGTTCCTGACGCGGACCTGATGGCGGAAGGGGCGATGTTCGCCATCGGTTATCGCGAGGCGGATGGCTCCGGCGGCGTGCAACCCATCGGCGCCCTTGGTGGACGGGATATGTTCCTGCCGCCGGGTGTCCGTCCCGAGGAGGTGTCCGAGGCCCTACAGATTGGTGTTGATCGACCTGCCATTGTCGCGATTGCTGACCGCCATTTCGTGATGCCTGTGCCGACAAGCCGCGCAGCACGCCGCGACCGGCAGTCATTTAACCAGATTGCGCGAACCGGTGATGAGGATGCGATGGCCGCGTGGCTCCATGAGAACGGCTTTGCGTCCTACACAACGCGCGAAGAGGCGGATGCGTCGGTTCCTTCCAACATCGTCTGGGGTGAGACGGGGCCGCCCATGATGGCCGGTGAAGTTATTGATGAATCGGTTTTGTCCACCATGCAACTGGCGCCCGTTATGGGGCGCGGTGGCGTTGTGATGGGCCATTACTATCTGCGCGGCGATGGATGGGACGCCGAAGACGCCGATGGCAATCTGTTCATTGTGAATCTGAATGAGCTGATGGAGCGTGCCGGTGTTCGTTGAACCAGATGACGCCGACATCCCACGCCCCCCGGCAAGAAGCGCGCCCCGTGGGTTTGCGTCTCGATGGGAGGTTCTACAGGACTCTTTCCGGCTCGAGTCCATCGAGACCGATCGGTTCAACATCCGGTCGCGCAGGATCGCCGCAGAGTATGATGAAATCTGGGGTGCGGTTCGGGAAGCGCTAGGCGAAGAAGGGGCGTTTGAAGCGCTCAATTCTGCCGGCATGGCGACAAACAGGCGTTTTGCTGGCGGGCGACCCGTCAACGGCGGCCTCTTCCAAAGCCGTGGGCAATATGCGCAGGCCCTTCTTGATGTCGCAGCGACACTGGATAGCTCGCGTTACGGTGCTTTCCCGTCCGACCCCGACGCGCTCGAGGATGAGGTCAACACCAGTCTTCGCGCCGAATGGGATGATGCAAACGACACCCTCGCGATGGGGCCTTGGGGAAGCGGGGTGGTCGAGTTCTTGGGCCGTGGCGCGGCGGCGATGACGGACCAAACCAGCCTTGCGCTTATGCCGTTGGGCGGCGCAGGCGGATCAATCGGTCGAATTGTGCTCGCGGAAGCAGCGTTAGGCGCCGTTGGTGAGGCCGCAGTCTTGCCCAGAATGTTCGAGGTTTCCGAAGAAATTGGCATTCCTGAGCCGCAGCCGGTCCAGCAGATCGCTGCAGGTGCCGTTTTCGGTGGTCTGTTGGGAGGAGGTGGCGCGGCGCTGATGCGTGGCATCTCCTATGCGCGGCTTCGCAGGCAGATCAATCCACCTGCCGGCGTCTCGCATGGCCTTGCGCAGACTGCTATTGCGGAAGCAGAACAGGCCCTTGCCTCGGGCCGCGCTGTTGATCCTATTCCGATCCCCGAACCACAAGGCCGCGATACCCAGGTGGAGGCTGAGTTGGATCTTGCGCTAACCGCGGCAAGAGAAGCGGAACAATCGGCGCGCGAGGAGTTTGGGTTATTGACACGCCCGGCTCTCTCATCGCTTCGCAGATCGGGTATTCAGCTTCATCCAGAAGGTGAAGCAGCGGCAGAGCTCCGCGCGATGGGCGTGACGTCTCGCACGGCGCCGGGCCTCTACAGCCGACAGAACGGCGTGCGCGATATCGACAACATCGTGGCATCTGAGTCGGCACTTCGCGAAGTGGTGCGCACCGGAGATGATGGACTCTATCTGGACCGCCAAGACCTTCTTGATGCGATCTCGGAAGAGGTTGGTGGGCGGCCCCGTGTTCCGCAGAGGATCCGCGATGCCCAGGCCGCTCAGGTTCAAGCAATGCGGTTTGAACAGATGGTTGAGGGTGTCGTTCGCCGGGCGGACGCTCGCACCGCACCAGAAACACCTGACGCGGGATACTTCCCGACCCGGAACGAAGAGGGTTTCGCTGAAAGCTTTGACCCTATCGCGCGTTCTGATCGTGCCATGTCGGAAGCGGAGCGGTATTCGAGCGACGTGATGCCGATGACCGAAGCGGAGCGGTTCGAGTTCGCGAAAATCCTTGATGATCGCGGTGGATATCTGGATGATGTGGCGGAGCGGATAGCACTCATGGACCTGGAGGAAGCCGAATATGGCGGAGCTTCAAGAGCTTTCGATCGAGATGCAGGCGGCGCACAGACGCGCGACCGAGATATCCAGGGATTCAACCGTTCAACAGAGCCAACGGGACGCCGCGGATCGGGCGATCAAGAAGATCGAAGCGCTCGCACGGAGCAGACACCAGAAGGCGAACAACTCCTTATCGATGGTGTAGATGCGGTTTCGCAAAGGGACCGGCTTGAAGCCCGCCAGAATGCGCCATTGATCGGTGGCAATCGTGCTGCGGATAACGGCCTGTTCGATACCGGCGCCCGGCTTCAAGACGACATGTTCGAGGATTTAACTTCGCGGGAAGCGACCGATGCGATGGATCGGATCGAGACGGACCTGCGCCAAGATCTGGAAGATATCGACGCCGGAGAGTTCGACGGGATGAGCGCAAAGCAGATTCTTCGCGATCTCGAGGCTGACCGAGACCACATGGCTGCCATTGATGCCTGTGGGGCAGGGGGAACGACATGAGTTTTGCTGATTGCCTTCAACGCGCGCTGGATGATGGTCTGACAGATGCGGATCGGGCCCAGGCGACACAGGACGCGTGGCGCGAGCAGTCGGATCGATATGCGCTGTTTATGAACCGTCGCACGGCCGAGGAGCGGGCATATCAGGATATCCGCGACGCCTTCCGGCATTCCAGCGCGATCAAGCGTCGATCTCGCCTGGCCGATCTTGAGGTGATGCGGCGGAACGTTGAGGAAGTGACCGCCAGCACCGATAAGGTTGGCGCGATCCGCCGGCCGATTGAGCGTCGCGAGGGCGCAGACGATCAGCTTGATAGCGTTCGGTTCGAGCAAGACGCACTGGTGCAACTCTTCCAGGGTATGATGGCCCGGTTTTTCACCGATGTGCATCGCGATCTGATCGGCCGAGTGAAGAAGCGCGCCACACTACGCAATGTCGCCCGCGAACTTCACGGCGAAGCGGCAGGCGATGCGGTTGCGCGCGACATGGCCGACTCAATTCGCAAGACATTCGAGCACATGCGGGTGATGTTCAACGACGCGGGCGGCCATATCTCCAAACTGGATGATTGGGGGCTTCCACATCGGCACAATGCGCGCGCGATCGAGGCTGCGGGGATTGATACTTGGCTTCGTGAGACGAGTCCGCGGATGAATTGGGAGCGGATCGAGAATTATGCGACCGGCCGCGCCATGTCCGAAGCCAGCGAAGAAGCCAGAGAGACGTTCCTACGCGATGTGTATCGCAGCATCATCACACAGGATGCACCAGATCATGAACCGCGATATGGGCCAGCGATGGGCGGTGGAAAGCGCGGCGACGCCAACTCTCAGCGCCGGATCCTGCATTTCCGGTCGGCTGATGATTGGATGGCGTATAACGAGCGCTTCGGAGATGGCGATATCTTTGGCGCGATCAGTGGTCATATTCACCGTATGGCGCGTGACATCGCTCTGGTGCGCCGCTTTGGCACCGCCCCGCGGGCTGGGCTCGAGCATCGGATCCAAGTGGCCTTACACCAAGCGAAAGAAGCCGGTGATGCGAAGGCGATCCGAGAGATCAATGAAAGCCTGACGCTGAGCCGGGCCATGATGTCTCAGGTGTCGGGTGAGGCCGCAACGCCTGTACGGGAGTATTGGGCCAACTTCTTTTCCGGTGTTCGGCAAGTGACAACCTCAGCCTATCTCGGCTCCGCAATCCTCGCGTCAGGTGGCGATTGGGCGGCGATGCGCCTTGCGGCTCGATCGATGGGTATGAACCGCAACAACGTCTTGTCTCGCCATATCAAGCTTATGGCCTCTTCCAATGAGCGAGAGATTGCGGCTCAGCTTGGCTACATCGCTGACACACTAACAAGTGCTGGCAACACGATGGCCCGCCTCCTAGCCGAGGTGCCAGCGAATGAGTTTCTGGAACGCGTTACTAGTTTTGTGATGCGCGCGCAGGGGCTTTCCTTCTGGACCGATATGGGGCGCACCGCGTTTCGGATGGAGTTCTCGGCGCTCTTCGCCCGAAATGCGGGCCGCCGTTTGGCGGATGTGGACGATGAGCTCCGCGAGGTTCTTACAGCGCGCGGGGTGACGGAGGCCGATTGGGCGGCGTTCAGCGATCCGCGTTTTCTCTTTACCGCTCCAAATGGCGCACGCTTCCTTTCCCCCAACCACTGGATCCACGCAACCGATCTAGCGCCCGATCAGGCCCGCCGGATCGCGCTGCGCATGTCCTCGATCATTGAAGAACAGGTCGAGTTCGCTATCCCATCGATGAGCGTCATGGGACGTGCAGCTATCCAGGGGGAGGCCCGGCCAGGCACGCTCCCGGGCGAACTGGCTCTTTCTGGCCTGTCCTTCAAGAGTTTCGCCATGTCGATCTGGATCAACCAGAGCCGCAGGGTCATGGCACAGCCCACGAGTTGGGATCGAGCCTCCTATCTCGCGGAACTGATAGGAACCTTTACCATGATGGGTGCGGTCAGTGTTCAGCTCAAAGAGTTGGCCAAGGGCAATGATCCGCGACCGATGGATAGCTTTGGCTTCTGGGGGGCTGCGTTCATCCAAGGCGGCGCCGGTGGCGTCGTCGCTGATCTGTTTTCCACGTCTGATAGCCGGGTGGGCGGTCTGGCAAGCTATTTCGCCGGGCCAGTTGTCGGTTTGGGCGGGCAGGCGATGAACCTCACAGTCGGCAACGCGCTTGAAGCGATCCGAGGGGAAGATACGAACGCTGGCCGCGAGTTGTCCCGGTTCGTTTCCAGAAATACACCGGTCGCATCCTCGCTTTGGCAGATCCGAACCGCGGTCGATCGCATGGTGTTCGATAACCTCCAGCGCTTCTTGGATCCTGAGGCCGAGCGATCGATGCGGACGCAGGCGCAAAACCAGATGCGCGAGTTTGGCAACGCTCAGTGGTGGGGCAACGGAGATATGGCACCATCGCGAGCCCCTGATTTTGGTACGATGTTTGGGCAGTAGCGTGCATCTGTGAATGACTGAACCCGATTGATACTCTCAAAAAAGCGAGAGTTTGAAATGGCATTCACGATTGATCAACTGGCTGCTCTGACTGCGGCGGCTGACGCTGACTTGCTCACCATTCTTGACGACAACGCAGCCGGTGAGCGGATGAAAAAGATCACGCTCGCGGATCTCTTCACATATATTGATGAGAAGGTGAAGTTGACGACGCTCAATGCGCAAGGAGCGGCGCCCTGTTTCGCCGCACGTGCTTGGGTAAGCTTCGACGGTGGCGCGGTCCCGACGATCTTTGGAAACGGAAACTTTTCTGCTGTTTCTCGTGTTGGCGCCGGAATTTGGGACTGCTCGTTTGAGGTAGACGCGCCGGACACTGACTATGCAGTGGTGGCCACAGCTGGGGCTGAAAACTTTAGCGGCCGAAATGTTTCAATTGGATTGTCAGATGATCCAGCGCACCAAACAGTCGGTGGTTTTCGCTTAATCAACCGCCGACAGGAAGGTGTTACCGCCGACACGATCCGGGTCAATGTCGCCGTGTTTTATTAGGTCTGTCTCTGCCGCTTCCGTGCATTCTGTAAAACAACATCGAAGGGGAAACTCTCGATCGAAAGATTGAGGTGCCCGAGTGTCGATCCTTAAGCGCAAAGCAGAAATCGCCCATCGCGGTCTGAACAACGATCAGTTGATGGTTGATTTGTGGAGTCGCGTCGTCGTGACTTACCCGACTGTTGCTGCATTGTTGAGTGATCGGTCTTTGGCATACATGCGCGGGCCCTCTCCTGTGAGTGTTGGGGATCTGATCCTTGTTCTTGACGGCATGGCGCTCTTTGAGGTGGCGGAAGAGGGTGCCGACGATTATCACCGGATCACCTACTATGAGTTAGTGAAACTGTATGAGGCCGGAATCCGCTATACGACGCGCGATCGGTTCGTTTCTGCGGTTGCCCGCGGATTGTCATTGTTTGACGGCGTAGAGGTCAGAGCGGCAGGGCTTGGGTACATCGCCACCAGTGGATCGACCGAGATCCCTGACCTTCCTGGGTTCGTGCCGGCGCCCTATTATCTCCCCGATTTCGCCGGTGACGTGACGGATTGGCATGCGATCACCGGCACCGGGATCGTTAGTGGCATAGACGCCTCAAATGCGCCGACACCATCGGGACGGTATCACGGTTTTTTCTCGTCGGTTACGCCAACAAACCAGTTCAACTTAGCTATTCACCGCGACAATGGGCGGGCATTTTGGGCCAAGCGCACTGGTGGCTGGGATGGCTGGAAGTTACTCGGCGCAAGTCAAACCCCGATTGCGCGGGCTGTTGCAGGCAATGACGCGAGCATCGACTTCATTTTGCCGGATGACGGGTACTACCAAAGCTACTTGTTCGTTCTAAACAACCTCATTCCAAGCGTTGATGACGCGGCTCTGCTTCTGCGATCCTCGGCTAATGGCGGGTTAAGCTATGACGAAGGCTCACACTATGCATGGACGATGAACACAACACGTCCGGCGGGCAATACCGTCAATGCAGCAAACTTAAATGGCGCTATTCAACTGACTTCTTCTTCGCCAGGTCTCGGCGTGGGCAACGATGTGGGAGAGGAAGGTTATAGCGGTTCTCTCGTGATCCACAATCCAGCAGATTCGAAACAGACATATGTCAATTTCGACAGCGCTTATTCTTCCGCTGGACAGGGTTTTCTCGTGAACAAGGGAGGAGGGAAGAGACTTCTTGCTGCGACAGTGAACGCTGTCCGTTTCCTGTTCTCCACAGGCAATGTCCAAAGCGGCTCAATCTACATGTACGGCTATTGTGAGGACACGTGATGCTGACAAAACTGGTCAATGGCGAACGTATTGCAATGACTGAGTACGAAGCGGCGGAGTTTGTCGCCAGCCAAGGCCGCCCTGCCCCAACCGAAGAGATGGTCCGTGAAGAGGCCGCGCAGTGCCTGGAAGAAATGGCCAGACTATATACACGGCAGGAGCGCGAAACCTGGCATGTCCAGGTGCCGGAGGCCGAAGCGCTGAAAGCGGACGCCACGGCTCCAGCACCTCTCCTGCGCCAGCTCGCCGCCGAAGATAACGTCACGCCTGTTGCGTTCGCGAATCATGTCCTGGGCAAGCACCTGGCCATGGCGACGGTCGCGGGCGCGATCCTGGCGGCGCAGCGACGGCTGATCGGCATGGACCCGATCCCCGCCGACTACGCCCAACAGCTAAAGGCTGCCGCAACAGCCGCAACCCCCGCAGAATGAGGCAAACCATGAGGCATACGTTCACATCGACATCGCATTCGCTCATCACCGCACTCGGCGACTTGGCCCAAAACTGGCCGACCTTCATGCTCTCCGGTTTCGGTGTAGCTCTCGCCTTCGATGAGTTCCTGGGCGGCACGCTTCTGGCGATGGCCTTTGCCTCCATGATGTCGCGCCATCGAAAAGACAGGCGTCGTCTCTCCGTGGTTCTGATCACGGCCTTCCTGTTCTCAACACTCACGGCAATCTTTTGGCCTGGTCAGGACACCTTGGTGCCGGCGCAGGCTGGAATGGTTGTTGCCGGTCTTCTGTCTGGCGCTCTGATGCGCGTGGCGGTTGGTGTCGGCGATCGCCTAGAGGAGCGCGCGCCAGACATTGCCGATGAGATCGTTCGTTTCATTTTTCGGAGAGGGCCAAGACCATGAGCTTCACCATTCGTGACCAACAAGCCCGTCTCGCCGCCCTCGGCTTCGATCCTGGCCCAATCGATGGCCTTATGGGACCAAAGACCCGGGCCGCGCGTGTCGCAGCGCTGCGCGACCGTGGCGGGCATAGCGCCGCTGATCTCTTCCACCACTCTGGCCTGCACCGGATCCATTGGCATTGGACCGCCGGAGCCTATGGCGATATCGCGATGGAGCGTCGTGCCTATAACGGCCTGATCGATGAGCGAGCCAACCGGATCGATGGCGACTTCCGGTTCGAAGCGCAGGCGCGATACCAAGTCGGGCGGGCGGCCTCGCACACCCTGAATGCCAACACCGGCGCTATTGGCCTCGCCTGTGACGCGATGCATGGGGCACAAGAGCGACCACTGAAATGGGGCGCGCACCCGCTGACCTGGGAGATGGTTTGGGAGATGTGCGAGTGGTCGGCAGAGCTTTGCGCAGCCTATGATATCCCAGTCTCCTGCTGGTCAACGTTGAGCCATGCGGAGGTGCAACCGACGCTTGGTATCCGCCAGCGCGCGAAGTGGGACTTTACGGTTCTGCCGGGCGACACCGCAGCGAGTGATCCCATCGCGATTGGCGACCGTCTGCGGGGCATGACGATTGAGAAGATGCAGGACCTGAGGTTGGCGGCATGACTGCCCTTCTTCGCGCTCTGCCGATGGTATTGGCCGGTGGCGCAGTTGGGGGGCTGGTGTGGCTGATCCTCGGTGCTCAGCTCAAAGAGGCACGCGCCGAGCTGGCGATTGAACGCCACGGCCGTATCCAAGCAGAGGCGACGCTTGACCGCCAAGCGCAAGCTGCGGCCGTTCACCGCGCGCATCTCGACCGCATGTCAGAAATGGATCGTGGCCGGATCGAGACCATCGACTTCTTGCGAGAACTGGAGGGCGGAGATGCACCGCTATCTGACTATCTGCGCGCTTCTGGTGAGCGCCTGTGGGGGCAGTGAGGCGGTCAAGGTTGTTCCCGAGACGCCCGTTGCCTCTGCCGATCTGTTTGAGCCCTGCTCGGGATGGCTGTTTGGCCCACCTGCGAGTGAGCGAGAATTGGCGGAAGCGGCAGAGGCTGAACAAGGCGGTCGTAGATGTGCAAATGCCAAGCTGCACGCGCTGAGAGAAATCTACGGGCCTCAGTGATTGTCGGTCGCGACACCGGCCGTGTGTGCCCTCGCTGGCTCCCGCACATCATTCCACCCCATATCGCCTTTCGCCCAGTGGCGGTACTGATCGCTGTCGACGTGATCGTCTAACCGCAGTCCGGGCAGCGCATTGAGGAAGGCTGCTAGGTCATCGGTATGGCGGAAGAGGACGAGCAACCGCCACCCGTGCATGTGCTTGATCGCCCGGCGCGGACCACCGTTCAGTTTTATCCAATCATCGATCTCTTCATGAGACGCGCCGACCGGCCCGGAGATCGTAGATTTGAAGTGTGCGTGTATCGGAAATGCGCGCAGGTCGTTGGTCTTCTGAGAGCTTGAGCGGCGTGGGGGCATAACGAGAACATCGGAGATGTGTCACGGTCGGTCAAGCACCTCTTCGGTTGTCTGGGTCATGCTGCACCCTCAGTCATTGCTACAAGGCGATCTGCCAGTTCCGAATAGCGAACCGCCTGGTCGCAGTACTTGTCGATTAACTCGTCGCGTTCAGCGAGAAGGGCGCGGAGTATTTTGGCAGCTTGGTTTGCATCAGCTGTCATTCGGTCGGCAATGTTTTGGATTGTCGGGTAATCCCCCTGACCCAAAACGACAATCATACCTCCAACCGTGCCGCCAAGACCTGAAAACTCCTCTTCGCAGGCGATTTGGATTGCGCTCTTGTACGGTTCGCGCGTTTCGATGCGCCGGGCAAACCGCTCCACCGCTTCTTTTGATGTGTCAGTCATTCTCCATGCTCCTGTAGGGCGATACGCACGATCTTTGCGATGTTCGGGTTATAGGTCTCTGCGGAACTGATGTCTGTTTCGATCAAGCCCAAGCCTTCCCGCAACCGCGCGATCTCCGCGTCTTTGGCGGTGTTGTCAGCGGCGAGGGCTTCTAGGGTGTCTGCGGTTTTGGCATAGAAATCACTTCTTAGTTTGCTTTGGTCCTCAAGTAGTCGGGATCGATCATGCCTTGTTTCGTAGTGCGCTCGGGCCATCGCGCGAAAGCGCTCCACCAACTCCCCCACCCCCTCCGGCAGATCGGGGCGGGCGCGACGGCGTGGAGGATCATACCTCAGATCGCCATCAGGAACGTTTGTTACCGGCGCGTTGCAATGAGGGCATTTCATGGCGCAACTCTCCTGTTCCAAATGTCAGCCGCCGACCCGCCATGTCCGACACGCGCCCATCCTCCTTTAGAGCCGCACGTGATGCACTCGGCCCAAACGATAGCGCTGCCATCAGTCGCCCATTTCTCAATCGCATTACCGCCGCAAAACGGGCACGGCTTAAGGTCGAACGTCTGCGCATCATCCATCACTTTTCTCCTGCTCTATCCGAATTCGCTCCAAGATCAACTTCCCCCCTTTGGTCCATCCGCATCGGTGCCAGCCTGCGGCCAAGAAACAATATCCGGGATTGGCGCTCCGCACCTTTGACGGATCGACGTAGGTGTAATGCCTGCGACAAGCCCAAGCCTGATCAGCGATGGCGCAAGCCTGTCGGATAAGCTCACTCGATTTGTGCGGGCTTTCGTTGCGGAAGAAGGCACAACTGATGCCGTGCTCCCCGGAGTCGCTGATGAAGTTTCGCCAAACAAATCCTGCGTCACCAGTTCTTGTTCTAAGGACGATCTTTTCACCCGGCCCCGCAAACAGGCGGCGCATCCTCCCGTCGCGATATTGGTAGGCGGAGTAATGCCGTTCATACAGGGCCAGGAGCGTTCGATCTCCGTCTTTGGAGATCCACCAATCAGCAATCGCTCTTCTCCTGCTCTATGAGGGCGTCAAGGCTTGCCAGAAGCCAGGCGCGGGCGGGGGTGTCAGCATAATTGTCGTTCTTCTGGTTTTCTGGTGATATTACCCACGCGCGGTAGCGGCGACCTATATCAATTCGCGCCCGCCACCCCGGAAGCATCGCGTCATGCAGAGCCTTGGCGGCGTCAAGGGAGCCCCGAGTTGATGCTCTATGGCTGTCGTGCCACGTGCAATGGCCGTACGCGCTTTCGCTTGGGAAGGCGGCGGCGTGATGATGGGCGGTATCAAGGCCCGCCGCCACCTTCTCCCGTAGCTCTATCAGCGCATCAGCTTTGGTCATCGCTCTCCCCCTCTTGGCGGGCGGCGATCCGATCATCTTTACCTTCAACGGAGCCGTCATCATCTGTTGCGGGGCGTTGAGCCATCCGTCCCTCGCCGCCGCTGTCACCTGCGCATTCTGGGCAAGGGCCGGTTATATCGACCGAATTTCGTATGGTGTCCCAACCGCAGTCCAAGCACTCGTAGTATGTGTAAGCCGCCCGTCCGTCTCTACTGGTCATTCGCGATCTCCAACAGCACATCGGCGTGGCACGGCTCATCCGGCGGGCACCAGCAAGCCAGATCCTTGCCGCGCAGATCGGCTTTGATCTCAGCCACGCGGGCGGCCTGTTCGGGCAGTGCGAGATACAGCGCGAAGAGGCGCGTGACCAAGGCCCGATCCATTCGGCCTTCGCTGTCGCCGTGGTACGGATTGCCCCATTTCGTTGGTCGGGCAACGATCACCGCGTCCGGGTGGTCCTTGCGCCAGCCGCCCTTGCGGCGGTGCATTTGGATGCGCTTAGGCATCGCTCTATCCTTCCATGTCTATATTGGTGGATTGTTGTGCTTTGTGACGGGCAAGCGCCGCACCCAAAGACCGCGAGAACTCACGCGCTTTCCGGCGCTCCTCGGACAGCTCATGGGCGCGGATATTGGCCTCGACCCACCTGCGCTCTTCAGGAGTTGCCTCACCTCGATTATACCGACACCAATGACACTGGCAGGGCGGGCACATGCTATCGGGCGCATCATCTTCACGTGGCGATGGGTGATCCTGGCCGCAGACACCGCAGCTCATCGACCTTCCTCTCCGTCTATGTTGGTGGGGTGGACTGTGACGCTGTAGAAGGCGCACCATAGATTGCGGTCCCAAACGTCTTGGTACTGGCGCTTGAACCCTTCGCCGTAGTCAAGCCAGCCGTCACTCGGATTGCCGTAAGGCCCGCCGGGCACCATGTGAACCGGGTCAACGCCGGTGGCACACGCTTCCTTCGGGCTGATCCTGTGAATCTGCTTCACGGCTACATCGTTGACGATCAGGGTCAGGCGGCTAGCCCAAGGGGGCATTTCGTCGTCGGGGCGCCACTTCATTTCTCGCGCCTGGACCCACCGGATGCGCTCGATGGTCAAAGCGTCGCTCTGCGGCTCGTGTTCCGGCGCGTCGACCTGATAGAGCACATTGTCTATCCGCCTAGGTCGCTGAACTGCGGGGTTAAGGGCGTACGCCTCGCGGCCCCAGATCCGATCCCCGGCGGCGAAGCCAACCCGGATCGTCGCACCGATGCCCATGCCGCCCACCAGCAACCATTCGCGCTTGCCAGTCCGTTCAGCGTGCCAACCGGTAAACTCTCGGTTCGCGCCATCATTCCATTCCGGCTCCAACGGCCTCACGATCAGCGACAAGCGGCCATCCAATGCGGCGCGTACCTCATGGGGGCGGAGGTCTAGGGGGTGGTCAGTCATTGGGTGGTTCCTCCGTCAAAGACGCTTCCGGCCGGCGTATTCGACCTCATGTCGGCGCTGGCGGAGTGATTTCGTTTCTGGCTGCTTGGGTTCGAGAGATTGGCGCAAAGATCGTTCAATCTCGCGCTGGCAGCCGGGCGACAAGCTATCCCAATCGGCCTGCGACCAACCTAGTTCTGGCGGCGGGGAGTAACCTGGCGCGTCAGTTTGGTAAGTGAACAAACGGCGAGAGCACTCTCTAGAGAGCGCCTCCTCAATCGAAACGCCCATCACGGCCTCCTTTCTGGGTGGGGGGGCTCAATCGCAAAACTCGCGATACTGAGACTGATCATCCTCTTCGTCCTCTGCCTCGATCGCGGGAGGGTCGCGGTATTCGAGCGGGCGCGGTGGCCGTGGATCGCGGTGGGCGTAGTGATCTTTGGCGACGCTCTCAGAGATCGGTCGCAGGGCATAAATCGATGACGCGCCATAATACTCCGTGGCGTAGGTGCCATCATCGGTCTCGACGTCGATGCGGAGCATGAGCCCGCCGGCAATCTCTTCTTCGCGTGCCCGGCCGATCCGTTGGCGGTGGCCCATCAGCTCCAGGAGCACCCAACCGAACTCGCGCGGCGTCTTGCTATCTGTCATGTTTCTTTCCTTCCGGCTTGGAACAAGAAGGGCGGCGAACAAGTGAATGTCGCCGCCCTCGGTCAGATTCATGATCAGACAGATGTTGATAAAGCTCAGTATTTCCCCGATTTGTAATCAGAGGGTCCGCGGTTCGAGTCCGTGTGGGGGCACCAATTCATAACCTCGATATCTGCTTCCTCAAATATCTTTATTTCAATGGGTTACCTGCCTTGAGCAACCTCGAAGCTTCGGTCATGGGGCTCTGAATACGACGGCGCGGACACGCTGCCGAGTTCGGGGGCACCCGTTTTGCAGGTATGGACGACCCTTTCGCAGAAACTCATAGCGAGTCACTACGGCTTTCGAGGATGTGCGCGGGCTCCCTGTTTTGGTCGAACCTGTGGATCAAGTTGAACGCGTTTCTGGCGGTGTCCGAGTCATCTTTGAAGGCTGACAAGTAAGTCATGCTTGGGCGTTCTTCTCTGTCTCCTTGGTGTCCTGCGGAGTCTGATAAGGTCCGATTGCTCTCGGCTCGAACTGTCACGCTTGCACCATCTTTGCCCTTGTTTTCGGGGTTGAATGCCCCGGTTGCCACCACTAGTAAGGCGCAAATTCTTTGAGGGTGCCACCGCCGGTGCCCATGTCACCTATGTGAGGACCCCTATGAACGTCACCGAGACGCTGAACGACGGACTGAAACGCGCCTATGAGATCACCATCACGGGCGCTGAGCTGGACGCGAAGGTGGATGAAAAACTGGCCGAGGCACAGCCCGAGGTCGAGATGAAGGGCTTCCGCAAAGGCAAAGTGCCGATGCCGCTGCTGAAGAAACAGTTTGGTCAGCGTCTGATGGGCGAGGCGATGCAGGAAACCGTCGATGGCGCGATGCAAAGCCATCTGGAGGAAAGCGGTGATCGCCCGGCGATGCAGCCCGAGATCAAAATGGTCAACGAAGACTGGAAAGAGGGCGACGATATCGTCGTTGCGATGTCTTATGAAGCGCTGCCCGAGATCCCGGATGTGGATTACAAGAAGCTGACGTTGGAGCGGCTGGTTGTGGCTCCGGGTGAGGCGGATGTGGAAGAGGCGCTTGGCAAGATTGCCGAGAGCGCACAGAACTTCGCGACCAAGAAGGGTAAGGCTGCCGATGGCGATCAGGTTGTGATCGATTTCCTTGGCAAGGTCGATGGCGAGGCGTTCGACGGTGGCGCGGCCGAAGACTATCCGCTGGTTCTGGGCTCAAACTCCTTCATCCCGGGCTTTGAAGAGCAGTTGATCGGCACCAAAGCCGGCGAAGAGAAAGACGTCGAGGTGTCTTTCCCCGAGGAGTACCAGGCCGAGCATCTGGCGGGCAAAGCCGCCGTCTTTGAATGCAAGATCAAAGAGGTCAAAAAGCCGGTGCCTGCCGAGGTCAATGATGATCTGGCCAAGCAATATGGCGCCGAGGACCTGGCCGCGCTGAAAGGCCAGATCGAAGAGCGCATGAAAGCCGAATACGCGGGCGCGGCCCGGCAAGTGCTGAAGCGGCAGCTCTTGGATCAGTTGGATGCGCAGGTGGCGTTTGACCTGCCGCCGTCGTTGGTCGATGCGGAAGCCGGTCAGATCGCGCATCAGCTGTGGCATGAGGAAAACCCTGACGTGCAGGGCCATGACCATGGTGAGATCGAAACCACCGATGAGCACAAGAAACTTGCCGAGCGCCGGGTGCGCTTGGGCCTGCTTCTGGCGGAGCTGGGGCAGAAGAACGACGTGCAGGTATCCGATTCCGAGATGACCCAAGCGATCATGAATCAGGCGCGGCAATATCCGGGCCAGGAACGCGAGTTCTTTGAGTTCATCCAGCAGAACCAGCAAGCACAGCAACAGCTGCGCGCGCCGCTGTTTGAAGACAAGGTCGTGGATTTCGTGTTCGAGATGGCCGATGTCGCAGAGAAAGACGTCTCGAAAGATGACCTGCAAAAGGCCGTCGATGCGTTGGAAGACGAAGCTTAAGCGACCTCCGAACTTGCAAATCAGTCAAGGCCGTCCGTTTCGGGCGGCCTTTTCTTGGTCTGTGCCGAGCCTTCGAATTTTCTTGGCCATGATCGGTTTTTTCTATGCCTTTGGCGGGAACCTGCCTATCCTCCACACACGCCCAGTTCGGGCGGTCCGACCTCGTGCCCGGTTTGATGTTTATTGACCTCATTGCATATGGCTGCGGCATGGCGACCGGGCATTTGACCTTCATCCCGACCGGGGGTCTGCGCGCCCTGGGCCGGATGTTTGATGTAGACACGGCAAACGGGAGGGAATTGATATGAGATTATTCCTCGCCAGTATTTTTCTATTTTTTTCGATGGGCGTGGCCGCGATGGCCTGTCCGAATTATCAGCTCGCCAGCGGCGCGTTCAGCTATACCGGCGACACGCTTTACACCCCCACCACCTTCGGTGTGCAGGCCGGTGGGCCGAACGCGCTCTCCAATTGCGGTTTGAGCGGTTTGGGGTCCGGGTATTTCCGCTCGGCACCGGATTATTCCTTTGATTTGAGTGGCATGGACCCGTACCGGTTGGTCATTGATGTAGACAGCCAATGCGATGCAGCGCTTTTGGTGAACACGGCCAATGCGCAATGGCTGTTCGATGATGACAGCAACGGAAATCTTGATCCGCGGATCGAACTGACCAATGCGGCGCAGACCAATGGGCGGGTAGATATTTGGGTCGGTACCTTTGGTGGCGGCTCCTGCAGTGCAACAGTGACTTTGGAGACTTTCTTCAACCAAGCACCAGCCCCGGCACCCACGCCGCTTCCGGCCTCTTGCCCGACATGGAACTTGCAAGGTGCGCAGGTGACACTGACGGGCCAGCAACTCTACACACCGCAGCGCTTTGGCGTTCAGGCTCAAGGTGGCACGGCCGCGTCGTCTTGCGGCGAGTTCCAAGGCACCGGGTATTTCAGCGCCGCGCCGCAATATTCGTTCTATCTCAGCGGGATGGACCAATACCGGCTTGATCTGGATGTGGTGGCCGATTGTGACACCACGCTTTTGGTCAACACCGCCGATACGGTTTGGCATTTCAACGATGACGGCGCGGGCTATCCGAACCCGAGCCTGAGCTTGACCGGCGGTCAGGCGTTGAATGGTCGGGTTGATGTCTGGGTCGGCAGCTATACCGGCCAGAACTGCAACGCGACGCTGAATATGGAGACCTTCTTTGCTTCGGCGCCGCAGCCCCAACCGCAACCACAGCCCGCCGGTGGCTGCCCGACCTTCAATATGTCGGGGCAGCAACTGACCCTGACCGGTCAGCAGCTTTACAGCCCGCAAGCCTATTCGGTGCAAGCTGGCGGCGGGACCCCGGTGAGCAACTGTAACATCGGGGCAGGCGGCTATGCCAATGCGGCGCCGCATTACACCTTCTTTCTGAGCGGGATGGAGGAGTATCGCCTGGCCATTGATGTAGACAGCCAATGCGACTCGACGTTGATCGTGAACGCGGCCAACGGCCAGTGGTTCTATGATGATGACAGCAATGGCAATCTGGATCCCCGGATGGACCTGCGGGGTGCGAATCTGCTCAATGGCCGAGTCGATGTTTGGGTCGGAACATTTGGCGGAGGTGCTTGTCCTGCCACGCTAAATATGGAAACCTGGTTTAACTGAACGGGTGTTCCGAACGGCGGTTTTGCTGCGGGGCATGTCCGCAGTAAAGCCGCCCCTTGGGGCGGTGTTTTCACTGAAACCAAGAATGGAAGACTTACATGAAACGCTTAATTGCGGCCGTTTTTGTGCTATTTGGCCTGGCCGTGCCAGCTTTGGCTTGCCCGACATTTGATACAACCGGGGCAACCTACACCCTGACCGGGGATCAACTCTACAGCCCGCAAAGCTATTCCGTTGTTGCGGGTGGACCGAACCAGCTGCGCAACTGCGGCTTTCAGTATTCCGGCAGTGTGATTTCGTCCCCCGATTTCTCGTTCTATCTGAGCGGGATGGACAATTACCGTCTGGAGATCGAAGTGACATCCGCCTGTGACACGGTGCTCTTGGTCAACTCGGCCAATACCACCTGGTTCTTCGACGATGATTCCCGTGGCAATCTTGACCCAGTGATCAACATCCGCGGCGGCGAGCATCTCAATGGCCGGGTCGACGTTTGGGTCGGCACCTATAATGGCGACTATTGCGACGCCACGCTTGAGATGGAAACCTGGAACAACTGATCCGGGCCGACAGTATCTGACAAAATTGGAAAACCCGCCACGATGGCGGGTTTTGCTTTTTTCATAGGCGTATTCTTCTGAGGACAGCGCTTCGTCGGGCATGAAAAAAACCGCGCCCGTAAAAGGCGCGGTTTTGATTTGTGATGACCCGGTGGGGATCAGGCGGTTTCGTCGCCGTCTTCCTCGGTGGCCTCGTCTGCCGGGGTCTCTTCGGCACTCTCGGCCGGGGCTTCTTCCAACTCATCGAGCTGTGCGGCTCCGATATCGTCGAAGAGCTCCGCGATCTCGAACTCCGCAGCTGCTTCTTCTTCGGCGGCCAGTTCCTGGATCGATTTGCCGGAGGCTTGCAACTCGGCCTCTTCGGTTGAGCGGGCCACGTTCAGGGTGATGTCCACCTCGACCTCAGGGTGCAGGACCACATGCACGGTGTGCAGGCCCAGCTCTTTGATTGGGCGGGCCAGTGCCACCTGTTTGCGGTCAATTGTGAAGCCATCCGCCGTGGCGGCTTCGGCCGCGTCGCGGGTGGTGACAGAGCCGTAAAGCGCGCCAGCGTCGGAGGCCGAGCGGATCACGACAAACTGCTGACCGGCGAGCTTTTCGCCCATCTTGTCGGCTTCGGCCTTGGTTTCCAGGTTCTGCGTCTCAAGCTGAACTTTCTGAGCCTCGAAGGCCTTCAGATTCGCTTCATTGGCGCGAAGAGCCTTTTTCTGCGGCAAGAGGTAGTTGCGCGCATAGCCCTGCTTCACAGAGACCACATCGCCCATCTGACCGAGTTTTGCGACACGTTCTAGAAGGATAACGTCCATTGGTCAGTCTCCTTATTTCACGGCGTAGGGCAGGAGGGCCAGGAACCGGGCGCGTTTGATGGCCTGGGCCAGTTTGCGCTGGTTTTTGGCACCCACGGCGGTGATCCGCGACGGCACGATCTTGCCACGCTCAGAGATGTAGCGTTGCAGAAGGCGGGTGTCTTTGTAATCGATCTTCGGCGCGTTATCGCCCTCAAACGGGTCGGATTTGCGACGGCGGAAAAACGGTTTTGCAGCCATTGGTCTGGATCCTTCCCTTAGCGGCGCTCACGGCGGTCGCCGCGTTCGTCACGTTTTTGCATTTGGACCGAGGGCAGCTCGGCATGTTCGTCAACCTTGATGGTCAGAACCCGCATCACGTCATCATGCAGACGCATCAGGCGTTCCATCTCCTGCACGGCGGGGGCCGGTGCGTCGGAACGCATATAGGCATAGTGGCCTTTGCGGTTCTTGTTGATCTTATAGGCCATGGTTTTGACACCCCAATACTCGTGATCCACGAGGGTGCCCCCATTGTCGGTCAGCACGGTGCCAAAATGTTCGATGAGGCCTTCGGCTTGCGTGTTGGACAAGTCCTGACGCGCAATCATCACATGCTCATAGAGCGGCATGTTATCTCCAGTTCATATCAAAGCGTGTTTCAAAGACCGGGGCGTATCCTCCGCCCCCCGGTCACGAGAGACCACGCCGGTGCAAAGCAACGACGGAGGAAGGGCGTCTTATACAGGCGTTCGGCCATGATGCAAGGGGTTTGGCCGCGTTTTGGGGTAGCGTTTCGATGGTGGGTTTTGGATGCGCCGCTCTAGGTTTTCGGCGGTTTTTTGCCCGTGCGCCCACGCACACAGAGTGTTGAGACAGGTTGAATTGCCATTTCTGTGGAAGACCCGAGTTTTAGACCTACGTGAATTCGATACGCCAGGGAGTCATAAAACCATGAAACGCCTTCTTTCCTCCGCTGCGGTTTTGGCCGCGTTGTCTGCAACCCCCGCTTTGGCCGATGCCGAGCTTTACATGCTTGATGCCTCGCACAGTCAGATCGTGTTTAGCTGGAACCATCTCGGTCTTTCGACCACCTATGGCATGTTCTCGGGCTTTGAAGGCGAGATCATGTTTGATGCCGATGCGCCGGAAAACTCGTCCGTCTCGGTCGCGATGCCGACCACCTCGATGTTCACCGGTTGGGAAGCGCGCACCGCGCATATGCTGGGGGACGATTTCTTCTCCGCGGCCGAAGGCGACATGATCAGCTTTGCCTCCACCGGGATCGAGGTGACCGGCGATGACACCGCACTGATCACCGGTGATCTGACGATTGGCGGTGAGACCGTCGAAGTGGTGCTGGACGCCGTGCTGAACTCCGCCGGGCCAAGCCCTCTGCCACAGATGAACGGGGCGCTGGTGGCCGGATTCGACGCCACCACAACGCTGAGCCGGACCGAATTTGGCCTGGGCGCGTTCACGCCCTTTGTGGGCGACGAAGTGACGGTTCAGATTTCGATTGAATCGATCCGCGCCGAAGATATGGAAGGCTAAGCGAGACTGACACTCACGGGCTTTGGGGCCGCCCTTTCGCGAGGGCGGCCCATTTTTTGCAGACCCGCCTATGGCAAACTGGGCGGAGTGATAGGAGGCGGCGATGGCGGAACGGATCGATTGGGAGGGGATCAAGGCCCTGGCTTTGGGCCTGGACCTGCCAGAGGTCGTGGAGGCGACCAGTTGGGGCGAGCCCTGTCTCAAGGCACATGGCAAGCTTTGGGTTTGGTGGAGCCCGCATGAGGATGTACCGGCGTTCAAAGTGGATCGCGATATGCGGGACGTGTTGCTTGAAGCCGAGCCGGATCGATTTTTCACCACCAATCATTACAAAGCGCATGCGTTGATCTTGGTGCGGGTGGACCAGTTTGACCCTGTCTGGGCGGAGGCCAACTTGCGCGCGACTTGGCGGGCGATGGCGCCGAAGCGCTTTCTTAAGGCCTGGGATACGCAGAATGGCGGCTGAGACGGGCCGCGTTCCTCCGGTTACTCGCTGCTGCGGGTCGCGGTGACTGAGACCGCGACATCGACCCCAAAACCGACACTGGCCTCATCCGGGTAGCTCGGCCCCATCCCGAAATCACGGCGGTCGAGAGAGAGGCTGCCGGTCGCGGTGGCCGTGTCGCCCTCGATTTGTAACGAGAAGGGCAGGCGGGCAGGGACCTCTTGGCCGACCAATCTGAGCATGCCATCGATGACATACCCGTTATCCGCGGCCAGGATCGGACCCGTGAACTGCGCCGTTGGAAACGCCTCGGCGTTGAAGAACTCCGCCTCAAGCGCTTGCGGGGTGACGCCGCCGAGGCTGAGCGAGGGGATAGCGATGATCACCTCAACCGCGCCATGCACGCCGTCGCTTGCGGTTTCGCTAAAGTCGATCTGAGCGGTCCAATCGGCAAATTGGCCGGTGACCGCACTGCCAAGTTGCTGAACCGTGATTTCCAGCGCGCCATCGGTGACCTGCCACTCCGATTGCACCTCGGCCAAGGCGGGGCCGGCGGCCTCATGATCCGATTGCAGGCCGAGCGCCGTGCCACCGGCGAGCGCCAATGCCCAGATGGTCGCGGCCAGGCCGAAGGCGCGGCGCGATTCTGTTGCGGGCGAGTCCGGCAAATCGGCTGGAAGGTCTGGACGGCCCCGCAACATCCGCGCAAGCGTGGCATCGCGATCCACAAAGTGGTGTTTCAGAGCGCCCGCGATGTGGAGAAAAATGGCGAGGGCCAAGAGCTTGGTGAAGAGCCAATGCCAGGCGGCAAAGAACTTCGCCACCGACTCGGATTGCGGCACGAACGGCAAGGTTTGGCCAAAGGGCCACCAGATCGGCGCGAAACCGGTTGTCGCGGCATGGTGGAGCCAGCCGGAGAGCGGCACGATCACCAAGCTGACATAAAGCACCCAATGCGTGGCCTCGGCCAGAATCGCTTCAATGCCGTGCCCGGCGTTCAGAAGCTTGGGCCGCGGTTGAACGATGGCCCAGAGGATCCGCAAAAGGGCGACGAAGAAGGCCGTTACCCCAATGGTCTTGTGCAAAGAGAAGAGCGTGGCTTTCAGGGCCAGTTCTTCGGAGGTATCGTATGGCAACCAATTGGCAATCAGGCCGAGCGGCAGGGCCGTCAGAATCAACAGCGCCGTTAGCCAGTGGAAAAGCTTGGCGACCGAACCGAATTGGCGCTCGGAATTGGTCCAGTGCGGGGTCTCTGAAGCCGTCATGGTTGCCGTCCTTTGCCGCGGTCCATAGGCTGAGAGATAGCGGCTAACTGAGACGGTGCAACGCACAGCGGCTGTTCGCAATTGCGAAGCGGGGCCCCATGGGGTAGCCCGTTGAGCCAGATACAAGATATTGAGGAACGTCTGATGACCCGAGCGTTTATCTTCCCCGGACAGGGCGCACAGACCATCGGTATGGGGCGCGATCTGGCCGAAGCTTATCCCGGTGCCAAAGCCGTTTTTGACGAGGTTGATGAGGCCTTGGGCGAAAAGCTGAGTACGCTGATCTGGGAAGGCGAGATCGACGAGTTGACGCTCACCCGGAATGCGCAACCGGCTTTGATGGCAACCTCGATGGCGACAATGGCGGCGTTGAACGCCGAAGGGGTCGAAGTGACAGCGGCGGCCTTTGTGGCCGGGCACTCTTTGGGCGAATACTCGGCGCTCTGCGCGGCGGGGTCGCTGAGCTTGGCGGATACCGCGCGGCTTCTGCGGCGGCGCGGCGAGGCGATGCAAGAGGCCGTGCCCGCGGGCGAGGGCGCGATGGCCGCGCTTCTGGGATTGGATTTCGAGGCAGCGACGGCGGTGGCCGCCGATGCTGCCGAAGCGGAGGTGTGCCAGGCCGCCAATGACAACGACCCGAGCCAAGTGGTTGTGTCCGGTCATCGCGCGGCGGTTGAGCGGGCGGTGGAGCTGGCCAAGGCGCGCGGTGCGAAACGCGCGGTGATGTTGCCGGTGAGCGCGCCTTTTCATTGCAGCCTGATGCAACCAGCGGCGGAGGTTATGGCCGAGGCGCTCAGCCATGTGGAGGTGTCGGACCCGGTCGTGCCGCTTGTGGGCAATGTGGTGGCCCAAGCGGAAAGGGCCAACATGTCAATCCGGGAGAACCTGGTCACGCAGGTGACCGGCTCGGTGCGCTGGCGTGAAAGCGTGCTTTGGATGGCGGCAAACGGGGTGACCGAAACCTGGGAGATCGGCGCGGGCAAAGCGCTGTCGGGGATGGTCCGTCGGATCGATCGCAATATCGCGATCCGGCCCGTCAGCACGCCCGATGACGTGAAAGCCGCCGTGGAGAGCCTCAATGGTTAAACGCGCTCTGATTTGGGGGGGCGCGATCGCTGCGGTGGTTGTGGCAACGGCGGGGTTGATGATTTTCGCAACCGCAGGTGCCACAGTTTTCCGCGTTGAGGGCGACCGCCTCTATATGTCCGGCCCGATGACCGGGGCCAGCCCTGAACGGTTTGAGATGTTGGTGGAGCAGCATCCAGGTCTGACCACAGTGGTGTTCGGTGATATGGCGGATGTGGCCGATATCACGGCTCTGATCCAGAACGGCTATCGCATTCGCGGCTTGGGCCTAGTGACGGAAGTGACACCAGGCGCGCGGATTGAGGGGGATGCGGTTTGGCTGATCCTTGGCGGTGTCGAGCGGCAGATCGGAGACCGCGCCGAGATCGTGTTGCGCGATTGGGGCGGTGCAGCGCTGGACAGTGAGGCCGCGGCCCATGAAGAGCGCCGCCGTTACGTGGCCGATATGCTGGGCGATGACGCGTTCTATTGGCGGAGCCTCGACGGGGCCGCGAGTGGTCACGTGATGACAGGCCTTGAGATTGAAGACTTTGGGCTGGCCACGGATGGCTGAGACCCACGACAGGAGTGAGATATGGCAGATTTAACAGGCAAATGCGCGTTGATAACTGGCGCCTCGGGCGGGATCGGCGCGGATATCGCGCGGGCTTTGCATGGCGCCGGCGCGACGGTAGGCTTGAGCGGGACGCGGGTCGAGCCGCTTGAAGCGCTGGCGGCAGAATTAGGTGATCGCGCGCATGTGTTGCCCTGCAACCTGAGCGACGCGGAGGCTGTCGAGGCGCTGCCGAAACAGGCTGTCGAGGCGATGGGCTCGGTCGACATTCTGGTCAACAATGCCGGGATCACGCGGGACAATCTGTTCATGCGGATGTCGGATGAGGAATGGGACTCTGTGCTGGAGGTCAACCTAACCTCGACGATGCGGCTCTGCCGTGGCGTGCTCCGGGGCATGATGAAGGCGCGTTGGGGCCGGATCGTGAATATCAGCTCGGTTGTGGGCGCGACAGGCAACCCGGGGCAGGGGAATTACGCCGCGTCGAAGGCGGGCATGATCGGCATGTCGAAATCGCTGGCCTATGAGGTTGCGTCGCGGGGGATCACCGTGAACGCGGTGGCGCCCGGTTTCATTGAGACCGCGATGACCGACAAGCTGACCGAAGATCAGAAGGGCAAGATCCTGGCGCAGATCCCGGCGGGCCGGATGGGCGCACCGGGTGAGATTGCCGCCGCGGTGCTTTATCTGGCGAGCCCCGAGGCGGGGTATGTCACCGGCACAACCCTGCATGTGAATGGCGGGATGGCGATGCTCTGATCTTGTGTCGCGCTAGCAATGGTTGAGCCTGTTGCTGGCGCTGAAAGCCGCTAGTCGCAGCCGCCATTCTTTCAGATGGCAGAGACAAAACGGCGCTCTCACACTCTCGCAATGCGGTGAAGATGTGAGAGTGCCGAACGCCATCAACCATGATCAGTCCGCATCGCCAAAGTAAACGAAGCTCATCTTGTTGCCGTCAAGATCACGGACATAGGCTCCGTAGAAATCAGGCCCGTATTGCGGACGCGGCCCCGGCTCCCCTTCATTGGTGCCACCAGCAGAGAGTGCCGCTGCGTGGGCCGCTTGCACTTCGGCCTCATTCTCGCATCGCAGGCCGACCATATTCCCATTACCTGGCGTTGCTGCTTCCTTGTTAAACGGCGGCGTCACCCAAATCCGCCCGCCGCCCCGTAGACGATAGCAAAAACCATGGGGCATGAATTCCATGGCCACGGTTCCCCCAATGAGGGGCAAGACAGCATCAAAATAAGCTCTGGCCTTTGCTACATCATTGGACCCGATCATCACATAATTCAGGGACATTATAAGCCTCATCTAAAATGGAACATATGCGGAACACATGACATCCCATCGTCTACAGCACAACCCATGATATCCTCGGTGTGATGCGGGTTTTGCGCCTATAACCATGCTTCCCCATGTCTCTTGATGACATCACCGAACCTGTCAGAGCGGTTTACAATACGCTGTCTGCAAGGCGGAAGTGAGCGACCGTGCTCTGCCGAAAGACAGGTGCCGACAATCATTGGTCGCGCAGCCTAAGGTGATGTGCTCTCACGGTGGTTCTGGATATTTGGACCTCGGTACCCCATGTTTGGCATCTGACAGCGGGGCGGGTGCCCGAGGCGGGTCGCGGTATCGCGGAGCGGCTCGGGTTTCTAAGACGCCGTATTGCAGGGGAGAGAGGTTGATAACCGCCCGAGGAGGGGATTGAAAAACCAAGACCTGCATAGTTGCCTTCGCGTCGGAGTGTGCTATAGGCGGCGCAGATTTGCCGGGGGGCGGGAACGCCTGACGGATGGGGCCGGGAAACCGGGCCAGAAACCGCCAGATGGCGAAACGAAATGCGGCGGGGCATGTGCCTGCCCGTAACGGATGAGGAAAGATTATGAGCGACATCGCAGATCGCGTGAAGAAAATCGTCGTCGAGCACTTGAGTGTGGAAGAGGATAAAGTGACCGAGAATGCGTCGTTCATCGACGATCTGGGCGCAGATTCGCTCGACACCGTTGAGTTGGTGATGGCGTTTGAAGAAGAGTTCGGTATCGAGATCCCCGATGATGCGGCGGAAACGATCCAGACTTTCGGCGATGCGGTGAAATTCATCAAAGAAGCTCAGTAATCTGTTCTGGCCCTTCGGGGCAGATAGCAGTTTTTATGAACAGCGCGCCAACGAGGCGCGCTGTCTTCATTTGTGCGGGTCAGTATTTCGTGGCGTCATCTTGAACGTTGAGAGCATATCTCCGCCGCGTTCGGCAATCGGCCCGTGCCCAAAGACGCGGCGCGTTTTCTGTTTCAGAAGCAAGTGTTGCGCACAGCGATTAAGACCGCTTGGAGAGCGTCAGCCGTTGAATAGGATGCCGGACGGTGTTGGAACGGTCCTTGCCAAGCGTATCGTAGGTGTCTGTATAAAAACATTATCTTTGAGCTCCAGGGGTGTTGCGGCTGCTGACGCTATGAGCACTGTGCAAAGGTGTGGAGCTTTGGCTGAGCGCGTTCTGATCCGTCGCATCTTGCCGGGTTACGGGTCGTCGCGCGCGAGGGATTGCGCCTGGGTCCGCTGACACGGTATCAGGTGGCGGATTGCGCTAAAGAAAGAGGGGCAGATCATGCGTCGAGTGGTTGTCACGGGGCTGGGGCTGGTTACGCCATTGGCATGTGGAGTGGAAGAAAGCTGGTCACGGCTTTTGGATGGGCAGTCGGGCGCGGGGTCGATCACCAAATTCGACACCACCGGATTTGCCACCACCTATGCTTGCGAAGTGCCGCGCGGCGATGGCTCGGACGGGACGTTCAACCCAGACGACTGGATGGAGCCGAAAGAGCAGCGCAAGGTCGACGAATTTATCCTCTACGGCATGGCGGCTGCGGATCAGGCGGTGAAGGATGCCGGTTGGACGCCGGAAGATCGGGAGAGCCTGGAACGTACGGGCGTGATGATTGGCTCTGGTATCGGCGGTTTGAATTCCATCGCCGACACCTCGATCACCTTGAACGAGCGTGGGCCGCGGCGCGTGTCGCCCTTCTTTGTCCCCGGCGCATTGATCAATCTGGTCTCTGGCCAGGTCAGCATTCGCTATGGCTTTAAAGGGCCGAACCATGCGGTGGTGACGGCGTGTTCCACAGGTGCCCACGCCATCGGAGATGCGGCGCGGCTGATTATGCTGGATGATGCTGATGTGATGATCGCAGGCGGCGCAGAAAGCCCGATTGGGGCGATTGGCGTGGCCGGGTTCAACGCCTGTAAGGCGCTCAGCACCAAGCGCGGTGATGAGCCAGAGAAGGCCAGCCGCCCCTGGGATGCCGATAGCGACGGGTTCGTGATGGGCGAGGGCGCAGGCGTTGTCGTGCTGGAAGAATATGAGCACGCAGTGGCGCGTGGCGCGACGATTTACGCCGAGATTCTTGGCTATGGCCTGTCGGGCGACGCGCATCACATCACCGCGCCGCCGCCGGATCATGAAGGCGCGGAGCGGGCCATGCGGGCAGCGCTGAAACGCGCCGGGCTGGAGCCGTCTGCGGTGGATTACGTGAACGCGCATGGCACCTCGACGATGGCAGATACGATCGAGTTGGGCGCGGTTGAGCGGCTGATGGGGGATCATGCGGGCGATCTGCTGATGTCGTCGACGAAATCCGCGACCGGGCATTTGCTGGGCGCGGCAGGCGCGATTGAGGCGATTTTCGCGATCTTGGCGCTGCGCGATCAGGTGGTGCCGCCGACGATCAATCTGGACAATCCAGCCGCCGAGACAGCGATCAACCTCTGTGCCAACACCAAGGTGGAAGGCGAGATCAACGTCGTGCAGTCCAATTCCTTTGGCTTTGGCGGGACCAATGCCTGCCTGATTATGGGGAAAGTCTGATCACATGTGGAAACACATCGCCGCGAACGGGCTGAGCTTTCTGATTGTGGCGTTTATCGCCTTTGCGGGGGCGATTGGCTGGGGGCAGCGGGAGTTTACGACTGACGGCCCGCTGGAGCAGGCGATTTTCTTCGAAGTCGAACGCGGCGCGAGTTTGCGGGCCGTCTCGGAGGATTTGGCCGAGGACGGTGCGATTTCAAGCGCGATGATCTTCCGGCTGGGAGCGGATTATACGGGCCAGGCGGGCGAGTTGCGGTTCGGCAACTACGAGATTCCGGCTGGTGCGTCGATGGTCGATATCTTGGAGATTGTGACTTCCGGCGGGGCCTCGACCTTCCGTTACACCGCGACATTCGTGTTGCGCAATCAGGGCACGGGCGAGATCCGACTGCGGGAGCGAGTGCCGGGGACGGGCGAGATCGTGGAACTTGCAACCTTCGCCTATGAAGAAGAGGTGCCGGAGGTTTATCGCGAGCTGACCGGGAGCGATGCGCGGGTGGTCTATCGCGTTTCGGTGCCCGAGGGGTTGACCAGCTGGCAGATTGTCGAGGGGCTGAACCAGGCGGAGTTTTTGAGCGGCGAGGTGCCGGAGCTGCCCGATGAGGGGACGTTGGCGCCGGACACCTATGAGGTGACGCGCGGGGCAGATCGGCAGGAGTTGCTGGATCAGATGGTCGCCGCGCAACAGGAGATATTGGCTGCGGCCTGGGCCGGGCGAGCGGATGACGTGCCGCTGGACAGCGCGCAGGAGGCGCTGATCCTGGCGTCGATCATTGAGAAAGAGACCTCGGTGCCCGATGAGCGGGGGGCTGTTGCGTCGGTTTTTGAGAATCGTTTGAATCGCGGGATGCGGCTGCAGACCGACCCGACGGTGATTTATGGCGTGACGAATGGGCGGGGTGTCTTGGGCCGCGGCATTCGGCAAAGCGAGCTGCGCGATGACAATCCGTGGAACACCTATGTGATCGATGGGCTGCCCGTGACGCCGATTGCGAACCCGGGGCGGGCGGCGATCGAGGCGGCGGTGAACCCCGATGCGACAGATTACATCTTCTTCGTTGCTGATGGGACCGGTGGGCATGCCTTTGCCGAAACCCTTGATGAGCATAACCGAAATGTCGCGCGCTGGCGCCAGATCGAGGCGGAACGGGACGCGGCGGCGACAGAGTAAGCGTTGCAGGCCGGGCGAGGGGCCAGCCCCTCGCGCTCCCCGGGATATTTGTGAAGCAGAGAAGGCGAGGTTAACAGAGTGTGAGTGCTTACGCACCTTGTTAACCCTTTGGAAATACAAAACTTATTGACTATGCGAACGGTCTCTGGCATCACTTGTGACATGCTGGAAGTAGTGGGTAAGCGGCCCGGGAGGTAATCCCCGTGGTCGCTTTTTCGTTTCTGCTCGTGCGGGGTTTCAAGCACGGGGATTTTTAAACATGTCAGCTATTACTCACGAAACACCGGCTTCGGAAACGGAGCGGGAGGCGGCGGCGCGGGCGGAACGGGTCGTGTCGCAGGCGATGAAGGCCTTTGAAGTGACGCTGGAGGCTCTGGAAGCAGCGGTGGATATGTTGCGGGCCGAGGCAGCGACGGGCGAACAGGCGGTCTCGAAAGACCTCAAGGCGATGAATGCCGCCTTCCTGTTCGCTCTTCAGATGGAGGAGAAGGCGCGTGCAGCAGGAGACAAACATGGAGCCGGACCAGGGGCCGGACAGCTCGACCTCGACGCCGCACGAGCCGAGATCGACCTCCGCCTGGCTTGCCTCCGAGCCGCCCGAAGTGGTGGAGGCGTTTCTGGCAGGGCTGAGTGACGAGGCCTTGGCGGCCTTGCCCTATATCTTCGATATCTGGGCTTTGCCGCATCAGGTGCCGCCGGAGGGAGATTGGCGGACCTGGGTGATCTTGGGCGGTCGTGGCGCGGGGAAGACTCGCGCCGGGGCCGAATGGGTCAGATCGATGGTTGAAGGTGGAACGCCGGGAGTGCCGGGACGGGCGCGCCGCGTGGCCTTGATCGGCGAGACCTATGACCAGGCCTTGGCGGTAATGGTGAAAGGGGAGAGCGGGATATTGGCCTGCTCTCCACCTGATCGCCGCCCGCGATGGGTGTCGGGCGAGCGGATGTTGGTCTGGCCGAACGGGGCGGAGGCGCGGCTTTACTCGGCGCATGACCCGGAAGCGCTGCGCGGGCCGCAATTTGATGCGGCCTGGGTGGATGAAATCGGCTGTGGCGCGGTCGACAAGGGCACCAATCAGCCGAACAAGTTCCTGGACCCGAAGAGTTCGGAAAGCACGTTGCCCCATTTTTCCAATGGGCGGCGCGATGATCTGATCCAGGCGCAATACTTGCGCGCGACGATGGCCTATTGGACCAACCCGGCGAACAACCCGACGTCCGATCAATATGATGGCCCGATGATAGACGTATCCAAGGCGCATGTCTGGGCGTGGGATGCGCGACCCTGGCCGGCATTTCCAAATGACTTGGCCCAGTGGAGCGATGGGGCGAACCATGGGCGCGGGCATTGGATCACCGGACGCTCTGCCGGGCAGCCACTTGCGATGGTGGTGGCCGAGATTTGCGAGAGCAGCGGCGTGACTGATTATGACGTCTCGCGCCTGTTTGGATTTGTGCGCGGTCATGTGTCTTCTGATGTGGAGACGCCCCGGGCACGATTGCAACCCTTGATGCTGGCCTATGGGTTCGGTGCCGTGGAGCGGGATGGGAAATTGGTGTTCCAACACCTGCCGGCCCTGCCAGACGCTGAGATAGCGGAGGGGGATACCGCCGCCGATGAGGATGGCGCGGCGGGCATGCGTTTGACCCGTGCGTCTGAGGCGGAGACGGTTGGACGGGTGCGGGTTGGGTTTACCGAGGCTGATGGCGCATTTGAATCCCGTGTGGCCGAAGCGATCTTCCCGTATGACGCAGATATCGGCGTGAGCCAGAGCGAGTTGCCATTGGCGTTGACCCAGGCAGAAGCGCGCGGGATTGCGGAGCGGTGGCTGTCGGAGGCTCGGGTTGCGCGCGACACGGTGGTGTTTGATTTGCCGCCGTCGCAGCGCGCGCTGGGCGCTGGCAACATGGTGGCGCTGGAGGATGGGTCGACCTGGCGGATTGACCGCGTGGAAGATGTGGGCGCGCGCCGGGTTGAAGCCGTGCGGGTGGAGCCAAGCCTTTCGGAGGCATCGGATGCGACCGATGCGCCCGTGGAACTGCAGGCCTTCGTGCCGCCCTTGCCAGTGCAACCGATGTTTATGGATTTGCCACTTCTTACAGGCGATGAGGTGGCGCATGCCCCGCATCTGGCGGTGGCGGCCCGACCCTGGCCCGGTCAAGTTGCGGTGTATTCGTCAAGCACCAATAGTGGGTACAAGCTCAACCAGTTGATCCAGATTGGGTCGCTCATAGGGCAGCTGAAGACCCCCCTTCTTGCCGCCAAGCCAGGTCTTTGGGACCGCGCCACGCCAGTCCGGATCACGATTGGATCGAGCGGCGCTCTTTCTTCGACGGATCTTCCGGGCGTTTTGAACGGGGGCAATGTGGCGGCGATTGGCGCTGGAGACAGCGGCCCGTGGGAGATCATCCAGTTTGCCAATGCCGAGATGGTGGCCCCGAATGAATGGGCGCTCTCGATGTTGTTGCGAGGCCAGGCGGGAACCGATGGCGTGATGCCGGATGTTTGGCCGGAGGGCAGCTTCTTTGTCTTGTTGGATCGACGGCCCGAGCAGATCGAATTGCCCAGTTCGGCCCGAGGTTTGGAGCGGTACTACCGTGTTGGCGCGGCGCAGCGGTCGCTGAGCGACGAGAGCTATCAAGAGCGCGTCTTGGCCTTTGATGGGGTCGGGTTGCGGCCCTATGCCCCGGCGCATGTCAGGGCCCGGCGGAGTGGCGCTGGCTTGGAGGTCAGCTGGATCAGACGAACCCGGATTGATGGCGACAGCTGGCAGGGCGCGGAGGTGCCGCTTGGCGAAGATATCGAGGCCTATCTGATCCGCGTTTTGGACGCCGACGGGCTGAAGCGCGAGGTGATGGTGAGCACGCCGAATTGGACCTACAGCACCGCCGAACGCACCAGCGATGGCCCGAAACCACTCTTTGACATTCAAGTCGCGCAAGTGTCCGGCCGCTTCGGCCCGGGCCCCTTCACAAGGATCATGATCGATGACTAACACACCACAACTGAACTTGCCGCTTTTGAGCCCGTCTCAAGCACAAAAACATGTCACCGTGAACGAAGCCTTAAGCCGGTTGGACGGGATGGTGCAACTGCGCTTGATCTCTGTCACGCAGAGCACGCCGCCGGTTCTTGCGGAGGACGGCGATTGTTATGGCGTGCCGATCGGGGCCACCGACGCATGGTCCGGTCAGGTCGGTGAGATCGCAATCTATGTCAACAATGGCTGGGATTTCATCTCACCTCAGCAAGGATTCCGCGCCGTGATTTTGGATCAGGGCGTGTTGGCGATGCATGATGGCGACAGTTGGCGCGACGGCGCGGTGACGCTGACGCAGAATGGCGCTGGGATGGCCTTGCGTTCGGTTGAGATCGATGTGCCGATCACCGCTGGGCCGACCGTCACCACGCCGGTGATCTTTCCAGAACGGTCGATTGTCTTTGGCGTCACGGGGCTTGTCACGCAGGCGCTTGGCGGAGCCACGACCTGGCGCTTGGGCGTCGCAGGCGATGCGCAGCGTTATGGTTCGGGCCTTGGCGTGGCGCAGAATTCTTTTGTGTCTGGCCCGTCGACGCCGACGGTCTATTGGACGCCGACCGAGTTGCTGATCAGCGCGGATGGGCCGGATTTCACGGGCGGAACGGTGCGCTTGGCGGCCCATTACGCGATGCTGTCTTTGCCCAATTGGGTTTGATGATGGGGCCCATCACGGTTTCTTTCTTGGGCTTGCCTTCCTATCTGGTATAAAGGACCGGCAGAGCCTTGAAGGAGACCGCCATGGCGGAGCGTCAGTCACATATCGCGGAGATCGACCCAGTCTGGACCCGGATTACGGCCGAGGCGCGCGAGGCCGTGCAGGCGGAGCCGCTCTTGGGCGGGCTGGTGCATGGCACCGTCCTTCATCACGGAACATTGGAGAAGGCGCTGGCCTATCGGGTGGCGCAAAAACTGGCCTCCGGCGATATGTCGGAGCAGATCTTGCGTGAGATTGCAGATGAGGCCTTTGCCGCCGATCCAATGCTTGGGGTCGCGGCGCGTGCAGATATCGTTGCGGTTTATGAACGCGACCCGGCGTGCCATCGGTTTTTGCAGCCTTTGCTTTATTTCAAGGGCTTCCAGGCAATCCAAGCCTATCGCATCGGCCATTGGCTATGGCGCGAGGGGCGGAAGGATTTCGCCTATTTCATCCAGATGCGGGTGAGCGAAGCCTTTGGGATCGATATCCACCCGGCGGCACGGATCGGGCAGGGGATCATGATCGACCACGCCCATTCCATCGTCATCGGTGAGACCGCGGTGGTGGGCGACAATGTCTCGATGCTGCATTCGGTGACGTTGGGCGGGACGGGCAAGGAAGAAGAAGACCGACATCCGAAGATTGGCGATGGTGTGCTGATCGGGGCGGGCGCGAAAGTGCTGGGCAACATCCATGTGGGCAATTGCTCTCGCGTCGCGGCGGGGGCGGGTGTGTTGGAAGATGTCCCCGCCTGCAAAACGGTTGCTGGCGTGCCGGCGAAAATCGTTGGCGAGGCGGGGTGTGATCAGCCGTCAATGTCGATGGATCACTTGCTGCCTTGTGGCGGGCCATCAGATTAAAGACGCCGCATAATATATTGATGATAAAAGAAAATCGGCACCAGATGGGTGCCGCTTTTTTTGCGTTTAGCTGGCCGCGCGGGCTTGCCGTTTGCGCTCATGTGGGTCGAGGAAACGCTTGCGGAGGCGGATCGCGTTGGGCGTGACCTCGACCAACTCGTCGTCGTCGATATAGGCGATGGCCTGTTCCAGCGACATGGTGACCGGTGTGGTCAGGCGCACGGCCTCATCCGACCCTGAGGCGCGGACATTGGTCAGCTTCTTGCCTTTGAGCGGGTTCACTTCCAGATCATTGTCGCGGGAATGCTCGCCGATGATCATACCGGTGTAGATCGCCTCCTGCGCGCCGATGAACATTTTGCCACGCTCTTCGAGGTTCCAAAGCGCGTAGGCGACGCTCACCCCATTCTCCATAGAAATCAGAACCCCTGCGCGCCGACCCGGAATCGGGCCTTTATACGGCTCCCAGGCGTGGAACACGCGGTTGAGCACCCCCGTGCCGCGCGTATCGGTCAGGAACTCGCCATGATAGCCGATGAGGCCGCGCGAAGGGACCTGCGCCACGATGCGGGTCTTGCCAGCGCCAGCCGGTTTCATTTCGGAGAGTTCGCCTTTGCGCGGGCCGGTCAGCTTTTCGATCACCGCGCCGGTATATTCGTCATCTACGTCGATAGTGACTTCTTCAACCGGCTCTACACGCTGACCATCTTCTTCGCGGAACAGTACCTGCGGACGGGAGATTGAGAGCTCGAACCCCTCGCGGCGCATGTTTTCGATCAACACACCCATCTGCAATTCGCCCCGGCCTGCCACTTCGAAAGCCTCGCCGCCCGGCGTGTCGGTGATGCGGATCGCGACATTTGACTCCGCCTCTTTCATCAGGCGCTCACGGATCACGCGGGATTGGACCTTTTTGCCGTCCTTACCTGCCAGCGGGCTGTCATTGATGCCGAAGGTGACGGTGATGGTGGGCGGATCGATGGGTTGCGCGGGAATTGCATCAGTGATGGAGAGGTCGCAGATCGTGTCGGCCACCGTGGCTTTCGACATGCCCGCAAGGCTGACGATATCGCCCGCTTCGGCCAGGTCGATCGGCTGCTGCGCCAGGCCGCGGAACGCGAGGATTTTGGTGACGCGGAACTGCTCGACTTTCTCGCCATCGCGGCTGAGCGCTTTGACGGTTTCGCCGGTCTTCAACGTGCCGCTTTCGACGCGACCGGTGAGGATACGCCCGATGAACGGGTCAGAACCGAGCGTGGTGGCCAGCATCCGGAAGGGTTCTTCGGCCTGATCGACCTGTTTCGGCGCGGGGACGTGATCCACCACCAGATCGAAGAGCGCGGAAAGGTCCTTGCGCGGACCTTCGAGGCTGTCATCGGCCCAACCGGACCGGCCCGAGGCGTAGAGATGCGGGAAATCGAGTTGGTCGTCATCGGCGCCAAGATTGGCGAAGAGGTCGAAACACTCATCCAGCGCCCGGTCCGGCTCGGCATCGGGTTTGTCGACCTTGTTCAAGACCACGATCGGGCGGAGGCCAAGCGCCAGCGCCTTGGAGGTCACGAACTTCGTCTGCGGCATCGGACCCTCTGCCGCATCGACGAGCAGCACAACCCCATCCACCATAGAGAGAATGCGCTCCACCTCGCCGCCGAAATCGGCGTGGCCGGGCGTGTCGACGATATTGATCCGGGTGCCATTCCATTCGACCGAGGTCGCCTTGGCCAGGATCGTGATCCCGCGCTCGCGTTCCAGATCATTGCTGTCCATCGCGCGTTCGGCCACGGCTTGGTTGTCTCGGAACGCGCCGGATTGTTTGAGCAGCTCGTCGACAAGCGTTGTTTTGCCATGATCGACATGCGCGATGATCGCGATATTGCGGAGGTCCATGAGAGGCGGCCTTGAGTCAAAGAAGGAGTTGAGAGGGGCGTTACAATGCCGCGGGCGCAAAGGCTAGCGGAAAACGCGCCCCGCCGGTTTCATCAAGGAAACCGTGTGAATTTCGTAAGAATGTCTGGTTTTCGCGTCAGTCTTTCCGGCGAAGACGGATCACCACGTCGACTTTAGCGATCTCATGGCCTTCCGGCGGCGCGGGGAGCGAGGTGATTTTCAACTCAGCTGCGGGCGCATCCGTCAGCTTCGCCTCATCTTCCCAATAGAAATGCGGGTGGTCATCCATCCGCGTGTCGAAATAGGATCGCGAGCCATCAACGGTCACCTCTTGCATCAGCCCTGCGTCGCAGAAAGCCTTCAGCGTGTTATAGACCGTAGCGAGGGAGACTTTGTCGCCGGTGCCGAGCACCGCTGCGTGCAATCCTTCGGCCGTCACATGGCGATCTTGACCGTCGCCAACCAAGAGCGTCGCCAAAGACAGGCGCTGGCGCGTCGGCCGCAAATCGGCCTGTGCAAGCCATTTTGTGCCGCGTTCAAGGGCTTCTGGTGTCATCAGCGGGGGCTTTCCTTGCGTTTCCACCCTTATATAGAGTGCTCCGGGCCCATTTTTCAAACGGATTCGCGCGATTGCTTCGCAACTGCGGCATCTCGAGCCACCCTTGCCAGCTTTGCACCCTGAATGATAGGGACGTGGGCGTAAACGCATCTGAGAATGCTAGATATAGGGGTGGGCAGGGACATATGGCAGATTATCCAACGAGCTTCGACAAAGAGGGGCTGCTGAAATGCGCGCGCGGTGAGCTGTTTGGCCCCGGAAATGCGCAACTGCCCGAGCCGCCGATGCTGATGATGGACCGGATCACCGATATCTCGGGCGATGGTGGGGAGCACGGCAAAGGCCATGTGGTCGCTGAGTTCGATATCACGCCGGATCTCTGGTTTTTCGAGTGCCATTTCCCGGGGAACCCAATCATGCCGGGCTGTCTCGGGCTTGATGGGCTCTGGCAGCTCACCGGGTTCAACCTGGGCTGGCGCGGCTGGCAGGGGCGCGGCTATGCGCTTGGCGTTGGCGAAGTTCGGCTGACCGGGATGGTGCGACCCGACCGAAAGATGCTGACCTATTATGTTGATTTCACCAAAGCGATCCAAACGCGCCGGTTGACCATGGGTGTGGCCGATGGCCGGGTCGAAGCCGATGGCGAAGTGATTTATCAGGTCAAAGACATGCGAGTCGCGTTGTCGGAAAGCTGAGATTTGCCAAGGAGGGTGCCGGGATGCGCCGAGTGGTTGTTACAGGGTTGGGCATTGTCTCACCCATTGGGAACTCCGCCGCTGAGGTCACGGCGGCCCTGAAGGCGGGTGCGTCGGGGATCGAAGGGGTGCCTGACATGGTAGAGCACGGCTTTCGCAGCCAGATCGCCGGGACGGTGAAGATCGACCCATCGGAACATATCGACAAGCGCACATTGCGGTTTATGGGGCCCGGGGCGGCTTATGCCTATATTGCGATGCAACAGGCGATTGCAGATGCCGGACTCGACGAGGGTGAGGTCAGCAATCAGCGTTCGGGGGTGATTGCAGGCTCTGGCGGGCCATCAACGAGCGCGATGTTCGCGGCGCATCAAAGTGTGCTGAAAACCGGCGCGACCAAGCGGATCGGGCCCTTTGCGGTGCCGAAATGCATGTCGTCGACGATCTCTGCCAATCTTTCGACGGCCTTCAAGATTAAGGGTATCAACTATTCGATAACCTCTGCCTGCTCTACCTCTTTGCATTGTATCGGGGTGGCGGCTGAACAGATTATGATGGGAAAGCAGGACGTTATGTTCGCGGGCGGGGCCGAGGAACTGGATTGGACGCTGTCCTGCCTGTTCGACGCGATGGGCGCGATGTCTTCGAAATATAACGATACGCCCACCCGCGCGAGCCGGGCTTTCGACGCCGACCGCGATGGGTTCGTCATCGGCGGCGGCGGCGCGATCTTGGTGCTGGAAGAGTTGGACCGTGCCGTCGCGCGTGGCGCAAAGATCTATGCCGAGGTCACCGGCTTCGCCGCGACATCGGACGGTCATGACATGGTGGCTCCCTCCGGCGAGGGGGGAGAGCGCGCCATGCGGTTGGCGCTCGACACGCTGCCCGCAGATCGCAAGGTCAGCTATATCAACGCGCATGGTACCTCGACTCCGGTCGGCGATGTGGGCGAGGTCGAAGCGGTGCGCCGGGTCTTCGGAGAGGGCGCGACGCCGCCGGTGTCCTCGACTAAATCCATGACCGGCCATGCCCAAGGCGCCGCCGGCGCATTGGAGGCCAGTTTCTGCCTTTTGATGTTGGAGAGCGATTTCATTGCCCCCTCGATCAACGTAGAGACGCTCGACCCAGGTCTTGCCCCGGAAGAGATCGCCATGGAGATGGTCGAAAATGCGGGGCTCGACACGGTGATGACCAACTCGTTTGGGTTTGGCGGCACCAACGGCTCAATGTTGCTGTCGAAATATTGCGGATAATAAAAAATGGCAGATTTGATGAGAGGCAAACGCGGGCTGGTCATGGGTGTGGCCAATGACCGCTCGATTGCGTGGGGTATTGCCAAGGCGTTGCATGCCGAAGGGGCGGAGCTGGCGTTTTCCTATCAGGGCGAGGCTTTTGGCAAGCGGGTGGAACCGCTTGCCGCGTCGCTCGGCTCGGACATTCTGATTGATGTGGATGTGACGGATGATGCGTCGCTTGATGCCTGTTTCGGGCGTTTGAAAGACGAATGGGGGCAGATTGACTTCGTCATCCATGCCATTGCGTTTTCAGACAAAACCGAACTCACGGGCAGGTTCATCAACACCACGCGGGAGAATTTCAAAACCTCGCTGACGATCTCCTGTTATTCGCTGATCGACGTTGCCAAGCGCGCCTCGGAAATGATGCCCGAGGGCGGGACGATCCTGACCCTGACCTATCAAGGCTCAAACCGCGTCACGCCGTTTTACAATGTGATGGGCGTGGCTAAGGCGGCGCTAGAATCTGCCGTGCGATATCTGGCCAATGATCTTGGGCCAGATGGCATTCGGGTGAATGCGATTAGCCCCGGGCCGATGAAAACGCTCGCGGGGGCGGCCATTGGCGGGGCTCGAAAAACATTTAAGGCCACCGAGGCAAACGCGCCCCTGCGCGCCAATGCGACCCTTGAGGCGATCGGCGGGACCGCTGTTTATCTAATCTCGGATTACGGCGCCTGCACCACAGGCGAGATCATCACAGTCGATGGTGGCTATCACGTGCTCGGCATGATGCAGCCGGAGAACCTTTGATCTCTTCCGACGAATGCAGGCGAGAAAAACGCGCCTTCTGACGCGGATTTTTCTCAGCAAAGCAAGCCTGTTTTGCTGACCCGTAAGCCTTTTGCGTGCGCTGAACCCGGCAAAGTCTCATCTTGCGAATTGTCGGATGGCACCGGCTGTGTCACCATGCGCCCGACGAAACGGGGAGGGCGCGTGAATGCCGATTTCTACCTGCGTTTTCGATGCTTATGGTACTTTGTTTGATGTGAACGCTGCGGCGCGTAACTTGGCGGAAGAAGACGGGCTCGAAGGGTTTGCTGCAGTTTGGCAACAAGTATCGAGTCACTGGCGAAACAAACAACTGCAGTATTCGTGGATTCGGGCGATCACCCGCGATCATGTGGATTTTTGGCAGGTCACCCAAGATGCGCTCGATTGGGCGCTGGATGTGACGGATCAGGCTAACCCCGCGCTGCGTGATCGGCTTTTGGGGCTGTATTGGACCCTTCCAGCCTATCCCGAAGTGCCGGAAATGCTGGCGACTCTAAAGGCCGGCGGGTTGCAGACCGCGATTCTGTCGAATGGCTCGCCGCGAATGCTTGAGGGCGCGGTGGACAGCGCCGGGATCGGTCCCGTGCTAGATGCAGTGTTGAGCGTCGAAGATGAAGGGATCTTCAAGCCAGATGCGCGGGTCTACGGATTGGTGGGGCGCCATTTCGACGTGCCGAAAAACGAGGTGTTGTTTGTGTCCTCCAACGGGTGGGATGCGGCCTCGGCGGCGTCCTATGGTTTCCAGGTTCTCTGGGTGAACCGGGCGGGCGAGCCGATGGATCGATTGCCAGGCCAGCCGGGTCAAGTGGCCGAAGACCTCACCAGCGTGCCCGAGATGGCGGGATTGGTCCGCGGATGATCAACTATGCGCCGTCGTCTGATGGGTTAAACCTAGCCTTCGACGATCAAGGTCAAGGTGTGCCGCTTCTGTGCCTGCCGGGGCTGACCCGGAATATGGAAGATTTTGAACCTGTTCTGGATCGTTTTTCAGATCGCGCGCGGATTATTCGAATGGATTTCCGGGGGCGGGGCGCATCCGATTACGCGCCCGATCCGATGAGCTATTCGGTGCCGCAGGAGGCGCAGGATGTGCTGGCGCTTCTGGACCATCTGGGTTTGGAAAAGGTCGCGATCCTGGGCACCTCCCGTGGCGGGTTGGTGGCGATGATGCTGGCCGCCACGGCCAAGGCCCGGTTGCTTGGCGCGGTTCTGAATGATGTGGGGCCGGTGATTGACGCGGGTGGTTTGGACCAGATCATGACCTATATCGGTCGTCCTCCTCCCTATCGCAGTTTGGAGGAAGCCGCCGCCGCGCTGCCGGCCGCCTATGCGCCGGATTTCCAGAATGTGCCAGACGCGACCTGGGCCGATTTCGCGCGGCGCCTATGGCGGGAGGAGGATGGGCGGTTGCATCTGCGCTATGATGCGCGGCTGCGCGAGGCTGTGGCCCCGGCCTTCGACACAAGCCAGCCCGCGCCGGACCTTTGGCCGCTTTTCGATGCGCTTGAGCGGCTGCCGCTCGGATTGATCCGCGGGGCAAACTCCAATCTTCTGTCTGTGGAAACGGCGGGTGAGATGCGCCGCCGCCGCCCCGATATGCTCTATGCCGAAATCCCGGATCGCGGCCATGTGCCGTTTTTGGATGAGCCGGGATGTATCACCCTTATCTCGGAGTTTTTGGATGGTCTTTCATGAGTGATATCAAGATGATCGAGGCGGCAGCTCAACGCGCTCGTGGCCATGTCAGACACACGCCACTGCTGTCTTCGCCGTTCCTGGATGAGATCGCCGGGCGGCGTGTTTTTGTCAAAGCGGAATGCTTACAACACACCGGCAGCTTCAAGTTTCGCGGTGCGTGGTCGGCACTTTCGGGGATGACGCCGGAGGCCCGCGCGGCAGGCGTTCTGGCATTTTCCTCGGGCAACCACGCGCAGGGTGTGGCACTCGCGGCGCAGCTGCACGGAGTGCCCGCGACGATCATCATGCCGGAAGATGCGCCCGCCCTTAAGATCGCCAATACTCGCGCGCTTGGGGCCGAAGTTGTGCTTTATGATCGCGCAGGGCGGGAGAAACGCGAGGAGATTGGCGCTCGCCTTCAGGCCGAGCGTGGGCTGACCCTGATCCGGCCCTATGATGAGCCTTTGGTGATTGCCGGGCAGGGCACCTGCGGGTTGGAGATCGCGGCCCAAGCGGCGGAACTGGACGTGACCAAGGCCGAGGTTCTCACCTGTTGCGGCGGCGGTGGCCTGACGGCGGGCATCTCCCTGGCGCTGGAGGCGCATGCGCCCGAGATGCGGGTCCGCCCGGCGGAGCCGGAAGGGTTTGACGACACCGCGCGCTCTTTGGCCTCTGGCGGGATTGAGACGAATAACGGCCCCGAGGCCGGTCTGTGCGATGCGATCCTGACGCCGTCGCCGGGGCAGATCACCTTTCCGATCATGGCGGCGCGTTGCGGCCCCGGATTGGTGGTTAGCGATGACGAGGTGCGTGCGGCGATGCGCGAGGCCGCGACCCGCTTGAAGCTGGTGGTGGAACCGGGCGGGGCGGTGGCTCTGGCGGCGGCGCTTTATCACGGGGGTGCGCTAGACGGCGATACGGTGATCGCCACGGCGTCTGGGGGCAATGTGGATGCCGGTCTTTATGCCGAGGTTTTGGCCGCGGCCTGAGCAGTGACGGCTTGGGCGAAGGCCCGGGCGATCTCGGGGGCCTGTCCGAGGGAGGCGGTTGCCGCGTGCGTATCGATCTCGGGGAAAGCTGCTGCAAAGAGGACGGGCAAAGGTGTGCCCTTTGCTTGAGCTTCGGCGCAAAACTCTTTGATTTTACGCTGTGCGTCCGGCCTCGGCGTTTTGGTCGCTAAGGCAAAACTCAATGCTTCGGCGTGGATCAAGCCCAACCGCCCCTCCATATTCGCTGCCATTCGGTCCGGGTTCGGCACCATTGTTTCGGCAAGATCGGCGGCGAGATGAACGGCTTTGGCTGCGCCCATGACCATCGCGGGTAGGCTCAACCATTCGGTGAACCAAGCTGCGCCGTCGCGCTGATGGGGGTGCAGCATCGCGCCTTGCATCGCGCCATTTAGTGCGGTGGTGTGATGGGCCAGGGCGACGAGCACAGATGGGCCAACCGGGTTCTGTTTCTGCGGCATGGTCGAGGAGGCGCCCGCCGCGCCCAGATCGATCTCGGCGATCTCGGTCTGGGTCAGGCGCAGAAGATCTTCGCCGAGCTTCCCACAAGAACCCGTCACCAGCGTCAGCCAGCTCGCCAGTTCCGCGATCTGATCTCGCTTGCTGTGCCAGGGGGCGGGGCCCGTTTGCAACCCGAGCGCGTCGGCGACGGCGGTTGTGAGCGCGTGCAGGTCAGGCCCAAGCGCCGAGCCGGTCCCTGCCGCGCCCGAGAGGGAGATCTTCAGGAGGCGCGGGCGCAAGCCCTCCAACCGGTCCAAATGCGTCAGAAAGGGCTGCCCCCAGTTGGTGGTCACGGCACCGAAACTCGTCGGCGTGGCGTGTTGGCCATAGGTGCGGCCCGCCATTGGAGTTTCGGCATGCGCTTCAGCATGTTCCGCCAATAGATTGCAAAGATTAGAGACTCCGTCCTCGATCCGCAGAAGGGCCTGACGCAGCCGAAGGATCAGCGCCGTATCGATGATATCCTGAGAGGTGGCGCCCCAATGGACGTAATGCGCCGCCTCTGGGTCGCCAATCTCGGCGCGGAATGCCGTCACCAGTGCGGGCACGGAGACACCATTCTCACCCGTGGCTTGTGCCAACGCGCCGGGGTCGAGCTGCGCCTCCAGCGCTGCGCGGTGAATCGCGTTGCCCGCCTCTGCCGGGATAATCCCGAGCCCGCCTTGGGCTTTCGCCAGCGCCCCTTCGACCAAGAGCATCGCCCTGATTTCCGCGCTGTCGGTGAAAAGTTTCGCGGTGTCACGGTCGCAGAAGAGATCGCGATACAGCGCGCTGTCGAAGGGGGAGATGCTCATGCCGCGCCCTCAAGATGGCCGATCTCGCGGAGGAACTCGATCAGAAGAGCGGCATAGGCCTCAGGCTTCTCGACGCAGGGCAAATGGCCTGTGCCTCGGATCAATTCAAACCGCGCGCCGGGGATCAGTTCTGCCATTTCGCGGATCAGATCGGGCGGGGTGGAGCCATCGTGATCCCCTGCAATCGCCAAGGCGGGCAGCCGCAGCGCCGCCGTGGTTGTGTAGAAATCCGTGCCCGCAATTGCGGCGGAGCAACCCGCATAACCATGGGTAGGCGTGGTTTCGACCATCCGTTTCCAGGGCAGCATCGCGGTGCTTTCGCGGAAGGGTTTGGCGAACCAGCGCTCCATGATCGCGTCCGACATCGCCGTCAGCCCTTCTGTTTCGACCATGGCGATCCGGTCATGCCAAATCTCCCGGGTGCCGATCTTGGGCGCGGTGTTGGACAGGACCACGGCGCGGATCTGGTCCAGCCGTTTGGCCGCGAGACCCTGGGCGATCATTCCGCCGATCGAGAGCCCAACAAAGACGCAATCTCGGACGTGCAGCGCATCAAGCAACTGCTCCGCATCGCGGACAAGTGTGCCCATTGTGTAGGGCGCGGGCGGGCAGGCCGAGAGTCCATGGCCGCGTTTGTCATATCGGATGATCCGCAGGTTTTGCGGCAGGCGGGCGATCACATCATCCCAGAGGCGGAAATCCGTCCCAAGCGAGTTGGCGAAGACCACAGGGCGGCCCTTCGGGTCACCGTCTTCGCGGTAGTGCAAGTGGATATCGCCCAGTTGAATGCAGTTCATCACGCCCTCCGTTCCTGTCTTTCTCCGACAGTTCCCGCAAAGCTGCAAGCGCCGCAAATGAGCCAGCCATGCCGCGATTTGACTTGCAGCGGCGGCAAAGCCTTCGCAGTCTGGCCGGAAACCATGGAGAGACAGTCTTGACCAAAATCAAAGCGGCAATCTGCCATGCCTTTGGCGAACCACTGAAAATCGAAGAGGTATCCTTGCGCGCGCCGGAGGCGGGAGAGGTCGAGGTGACGCTGGAGGCGGTGGCGATTTGCCATTCCGACATCTCTTATATCGACGGTGGCTGGGGCGGGGTGTTGCCCGCTGTCTATGGCCATGAGGCGGCCGGAATTGTGACCGGGATCGGCCCTGGGGTGAGCGGCTTGGAGGAGGGTGCGCGGGTGATCGTGACGCTGATCCGGTCTTGCGGCGCTTGTGTCGATTGCGCCAGCGGTGACGCGGTGTTTTGCAGCAGCGCCGAGCCGATCCCGCCGACGCTGACGGCGGCCGATGGGACGGTGTTGCAGAAGGGTCTGAAATGCGCCGCCTTTGCCGAGAAGGTCGTGGTGGATCAAAGCCAAATCGCGCCGGTCGGAGATTTGGCGCCCGAGGCGGCCTGCCTCTTGGCCTGCGGTGTGCCGACAGGCGTGGGCGCGGCGGTGAACACGGCGGGCATTCGGCCCGGGGACAATGTGGTGGTGATCGGCGCGGGCGGGGTGGGTCTCAACGCGATCCAGGGGGCTTATATTGCGGGGGCCGCGAAGATCATCGCGATGGATTTGGAGCCGTCGAAGCTGGAAGATGCGAAGACCTTCGGCGCGACCGATGGGGTGCTGGCCAGCGAGCCAAAGCCGTGGAAGGCGATCCGCGCGCTGACCGGCGGGCGCGGTGCGGATCACGTGCTCGTCTCGGTTGGCGCGATCCCGGCTTATGATGTGGCGCTGAGGCTGCTGGCGCCGAAGGGCACGGTTTACGCGGTGGGCATGCCGCATTCGGGCGACACCTCGACCTATGAGCCGGTGATCATTGCCGCCACGGGGCAGGGGATGCGTGGCTCTTTGATGGGCGAAGTGGTGTTGAAGCGCGACATTCCCTGGATGGTGGAGCTTTATGGCCAGGGGCGGTTGAAGCTTGATGAGTTGGTCACCGGGCGCTGGTCTTTGGAGCAGATCAATGAGGCGATTGCCGATACCAAAGCGGGCAAGGCGCGCCGCAATGTGATCATGTTCTAGTCGGTCCCGAGCCCGTTATCCCATCCGAAATAGACCCCTTGAAGTTCCTCTCCACCCATCGCGCGATAGAGCCCCAAGGCGGGGGCATTGTCCGCTTCGGTGCAGAGCCAGATGCCTTGGCACCCGCGTGCCCGGGCGATTTCGAACAGCCGCTCGGTTGCGGCTTTGGCAATGCCTTGGCGCAGATGGCTCTCTCGCGTGCCGACCTCATTGACGAACATCGCGGGCGCTTTGTCGGGGTGGAGCAAGACGGTGCCGCTGGCCATGCCGACAGCCAGATCGCCATCGAAGGCGAGCACAAGCTCATGCAGCGGGCTGGCCAGAAACGCCGCCGCTTGCTCGCGGTCAATCGGGTTGTCGAACAATCCCTCGGGCACAGCGACAAGCGTGGCCAGGTCGTCTGGACCCATTCTGCGAAACGTGATCTGGTTTTCCATGATGGCCTCAAGCGAAGGATGCACCGATGAAACTTGCCGATCTTGAGGTCTTTGTCACGGCCCCGCCGCCGCCTGGCTGGGGCGGGCGCTATTGGTTGATCGTACGGGTGACGACGGCCTGCGGCATCACCGGGTTGGGCGAGGTTTATGCCGCCGGGGTCGGCCCAGAAGCGATGCGGGTGGTGATCGCGGATGTGTTCGCGCGGCACATGGCGGGCGAGAGCCCCGAGGATATCGAAAAGATGTTCCGCCGCGCCTATTCCAGCGGGTTTACGCAACGCCCCGATCCAACGGTGATTGGCGCGTTTTCGGGGCTCGAGATGGCCTGCTGGGATATTCTGGGCAAAGCGCGGGAGCGGCCGGTTTGGGCGCTTCTGGGCGGCAAAATGAATGACCGGCTTCGCGCCTATTCCTATCTCTATCCGATGGCGCACCAAGATGCCGATGCGTTCTGGACCCGCCCCGATCTGGCGGCCGAAGCGGCGGGCGCTTTGGCGGATCAGGGCTGGACGGCGGTGAAGTTCGACCCCGCCGGGCCCTATACGATGCGGGGCGGACATATGCCCGCGCGCTTGGATATCGCGCAATCGGTGGCCCATTGTGCCCAGATCCGCGCGGCGGTAGGAGATCGGGCCGATCTGCTCTTTGGCACGCATGGCCAGTTCTCGACTGCCGGTGCGATCCGCCTGGCCAAGGGCATCGAACCCTATGACCCACTTTGGTATGAGGAACCCGTGCCGCCCGACAATGCCGCAGCGATGGCGGAGGTGGCGCGCGCCACGTCGATCCCGGTCGCAACTGGCGAGCGGCTCTGCACCAAGGCCGAATTCGCCCCGGTTCTGCGCCAAGGCGCTGCGCGGATACTGCAGCCAGCGCTTGGCCGGGCGGGCGGCATCTGGGAGGTGAAGAAGATCGCGGCGATGGCCGAGGCCTATAACGCGCAGATGGCACCGCATCTTTATGCCGGGCCGGTGGAATGGGCCGCGAATGTGCATTTCGGCGTGAGTTGCCCGAACCTTCTGATGGTGGAGGCGATCGAGACGCCGTTCCATGAGGCGCTGGTGTCGGGGCGGCCCCAGGTCGAAAACGGCTTTGTCGAGGTGCCCATCGCGCCGGGCTTGGGGATCGAACTCAATGAGGATGTGGCCGCCGCCAATCCTTATACCGGCGACCGGCTGCATCTGGAGATGCGCGATGCGCCCTGCGACTGGCAAAACGGCAATAGCTTCGCCGGCGGCGCTGCGGACTAAGCCGTGCCCAATACGGTGAGGTGTGATCCCGGTCATTTGGCCGGGATCTGATTTTGAACCCAGACCGCCCCTTCAGACACTCACGAGACATCGGGACATCTGGAGGGTTTCGCCATGATCATCACAGGTACGGACGGGTTGGACTGGCTCTATGGCACCGACGGTGTCGATTGGATTTACGGCTATGACAGCGCCGATGTGATCCATGGCCGCAAAGGCAGCGATTACATCTTTGGCGGCAACGGTAATGATTGGATGAATGGCGGGCGCGGTCATGACACGATCCGCGGTGGTCGCGGCGACGACCAAGCTTTTGGCGGGCGCGGGCGCGACGTGCTTTATGGCGACGAGGGCAATGACACTCTCGACGGGGGCGCTGGCCGCGATGAGCTGCATGGCGGGTCGGGCAATGATTGGATGTTTGGCGGTGCGGATGCGGATATTCTCGTTGGCGGCGATGGCGGCGATATCCTCAATGGCGGCGCGGGCGCGGATTTTCTGAACGGCGGCCATGGCGTCGATATCGCGGCCTACGCCGGATCAGGCGCGGGCATCCATGTCTCGTTGTTGACCGGAACCGCCCAATATGGCGACGCGGCGGGC